>Ga0187854_10000798_pt1 | contig 35935 bp, 36 predicted proteins | sample June2016WEW_6_15_FD_132445 | JGI IMG/M metagenome (GOLD analysis project Ga0187854, IMG submission 132445) | Peatland microbial communities from SPRUCE experiment site at the Marcell Experimental Forest, Minnesota, USA - June2016WEW_6_150 | ecosystem: Environmental > Terrestrial > Soil >... | reverse complement strand
GCCACTTTTTAAAAGGATCGCAGAAGAGTCACTGGTTGACAAGACCACCATGGTCCTGGAACGGATTATCGATGAGAACAACGACCGCAACTTTGAGTACCTCCGCGAGATCGAGATGCGTGGGGACACGATCAGTAAATCACTTATCGAAGAGAACTTAGCCAAGAGAAAGGTCGCCCATGACATCTACCGCATGAAGCACGTGCTGATCGATTACCTGAACGTGCTCTGGTCTACAAAAGATGTGGTCGATTCGCTGCGCTACGGGGATGCTGACCTGATCACCAATGATGAAAAACTTCTCGGGCGGATAGGGATATTATCCGACAATATCGATCGTCATATTGAACTCTCCGAACAGATGTCCAACGTCCTCTCATCCGGGCTTGAAGTGATGCAGAGTATCTACAACAACCAGCTCCAGAACCTGAATAACCGGTTTGCCCTCGTCACCGCGTACCTTACCGTCCTCGGCACGGCATTTCTCGTCCCCAATACGATCGCCACCATCGCCGGGAGCGGGATTATGGGGGGAACTATGGGAGAACAATGGTGGTATTTACCGCTCCTCATCCTATCTACGGTGATCGCGACCCTTGCTTCTTTCCTCTGGGTGATCCACGTCTGGAAGATGAAAGAGGTGGACTGACACGCAGGATATATCAGAAAGGGAGGGACTGAACTTTTTTCATTCCGATATTTTTGCGAACGGGGTTGATTCTCCCCGTCATGGGTAAAACCAATGCTCTTATATATGTAATTGGTAATATTTTACGTTATCAAGGAGCAAAAAATGAAGACTGACGATGCAAAGAAGATCATTTCGACCGCCATCGACCGGGAAGTCGAGGCATACACATTTTACCGCACCATATCCGACAAAGTAAAAGACGCAGCACTGAAGAAACTCTTTGGTGAGCTTGCCGGAGAAGAGAAACAGCACCGGGAGTTTTTACAGGGAATGCTCTCAAAAGACGTCACCAAGATGCACTTTGATGCAAAGAAGGACTACAAGGTGGTCAATGCAATGCCGAGCCCTCCCCTGTCTGCCGATTTGAAACCGCTTGATGGCCTTGTTCTCGCGATCAAAAAGGAACTTGAAGCTATGCAGATGTACACCCAGCTGGCGGGGCTCTCGACTGAAACGGAGCAGAAGTTCCTCTTTACCCAGCTCGCAAACATGGAAAGCGGGCACAAGGCCCGGCTTGAAGATCTGTACACCGAAATGGCCTTCCCCGAGGTCTGGTGACCGTCCCGATAGATAACAGAACGCCACAGATGCATTTTGCATCCACTCTTTTTCCCCACTTTCCGCTTGGTGACCGCGTGTTTTTTTTTCCAACTGAATCATGCAGTAGTAATCTTTAAATCAATACGGTGGTGACCGGGGGTTTTATTCTGTCTACATCCCCAGGTTGCATGAAGGGAAATAGTTTTTTTTGTATCCTGTCACCTGGTTTTTAATACTGGATGTGGTTACATCGATCATAAAGCCCGTATGCACTGAATGCTCATCCGGTGTCGCTGGTGTCTACTACTTCACAAAATTTTCTATTATTACAGTAAATCTACCGTTTTTATGGTTTTTTTATTTATATAACCGTCAAATTTTTAATCTGTTACACCTGATATTGATTCTGAATCCTTATGGGCTTACGGCAATGGTTTATTCCGCAGGACAAGGTCTTTTTTGATCTGTTCGAACAGCAGGTGGCGATTGTTTCAGATGCAGGACATAATCTTATCAATCTTACGAAGGATTTCACCAATGTGAAGGAGAAGCGCCACGAGATCGAACTGCTCGAACAAAGGGGTGACGACATAACCCATGCCATTTATGAACGATTAAACCGGACCCGCAATCCCCCGCTTGCACCTGCAGAGATCTCCACACTTGCCTCCTCACTAGATGAAGTACTTGACTATATCGATGGATCAGCGGAAAAGATGCTCTACTATGGCATCGAATCGTCAGACACCTACATGGTGGAACTTTCAAAGCTGATCCACTTATCAACGGTTGAGATTGATGCAGCTGTCAAGAATATCCGCTCTATCAGGGATCCTTCGTTCATCAGGGATCGCTGTATTGAGATTAACCGGCTTGAAAACCTTGCCGATGACGTGCTTGCCGAAGCGATCACCAACCTCTTCCGGACCAAAGATGCGATGACTATCATCAAGTTGAAAGATATTTACGAATGGCTCGAGATTGCCACAGATAAATGCGAAGATGTGGCAGATGTGCTCTCCGATATTGCATTCCGGCATTCGTCTTCATAACCATTTGAAGAGGTACGACTGTCCTGTCAGCGATTTTTCCAAGATAAAGAAAATAGATCTGACAGGCACCCAACCAGATACCCGCAAAACGTTTCTTTGGCTTGCTCGTATATCCGGCACGGGAGGCATAGCGATCTCATACATATATTTGTTCGAGGGATTCAGGACGCTTTAACATTCACGCGCCTGTGCCGGACAGGATTGATTGTATATTTTTTTTAGTCAGGAATTAAAAAGTATGTGCACATTTTTCTGGATTATGTGATCTCGATCCATTCACCGGTGACCATGTAAAGGATATTTTCTGCCATTTTACAAGCATGGTCCCCGGATCGTTCAAGATATCGTGCGACCATTATGTAATATGTGCTGCGGGTGATGGTCTTCGGATTCTCCATCATAAAGGTAAGCGTCTCCCGGAATATTGAATGCCACAGGGCATCAACCGTGTCGTCCCGTGAAGAGAAATTTTTGATAGCATCAAGGTTTTCGGTTTCAAACGCAACGATCGCATCATCGATCATTCCCAGTACCTGCTCTGCCATATGCAGTATAGGAAGCGGTTGCACAAAATCGGGCTGATCCTGGAGGTGTTTGACCATATCTGCGATATCTTTCCCGTACCTTCCGATACGTTCAGCGGCGGTAATCATCTTGAGAGTGCAGACAATCACCCGCATGTCTTTTGCCATCGGCTGGTACAACGCAATCAGCTGGTAGGTGCGATCCTCAAGAATAATCGTATCCTCCCTGATATGTTTCTTTTTCGAGAGAACCTGTTGCGCTTTCGCGGAGTCCTGTCCAATCAATGCATCCACCGATTCACTAAGCATATCCCGCGCAAATTGCACCATCTCAGTTGTGTCCTGTTTTAACCTGTTCAGTTCTGTATGAAATTTTTCTGACATCTTATCAACCTATCCGAACCTTCCGGTGATGTAATTTTCCGTGAGGTCTTCATGAGGATTCTCGAAAATCTGGTTTGTCTGCCCGAATTCAACAAGCTTGCCCAGATACATAAAGCCAGCATATTCGCTCACCCGCGCCGCCTGTTGCATATTATGCGTGACAATTATCACAGTGTAATCCCTCTTGAGCTCATCGATTAGCTTCTCGATCTTTGCGGTTGCTATCGGGTCGAGGGCTGAGCAGGGCTCGTCCATCAAAATCACCTCCGGCTCGACTGCGAGTGTACGGGCAATACAGAGCCGTTGCTGCTGCCCGCCGGAGAGCCCCAGCGCGGAATCGTCCAGCCGGTCTCTCACTTCGTCCCAGAGTGCTGCGTCGCGAAGGCTCTGTTCAACGATAGTGTCCAATGTACCTTTAGTTTTTATTCCATGGACACGCGGACCGTACGCCACATTCTCGTAGATGGATTTGGGAAAAGGATTGGGCTTCTGAAAGACCATCCCCACTCTTTTCCGCAACATGACTACATCAGTTCCTGCTGCATGGATATTCTCGTTGTCAAGAAGGATCTCCCCGCTGATCTTCACACAGTCGATGAGATCGTTCAGACGGTTGAAACACCGAAGCAGTGTGGACTTGCCGCAGCCGGAGGGACCAATAAGAGCCGTCACCTGATTCTTCGGTATCTTCATGGAAATTGACTGGAGCGCGTGTGTGTCATTATACCAGAGGTTAAGGTTGTTTGTTGAAATGATCGGTTCGGATGTCATGTTACTCCCGTAGTTCTTTCTGGAAAATGACTTCTCATCACGATTGCCACCGGAAGTACGCATCAAAATGCCATAAGGTTAATCGAACAAAATCTTTCTGAAAATAATATAGAATATATCCTTAAGAAATTTTATACCGGTCTTAACATTTTTTCTATCGATTCTTATTGAACCAGTGAATCCTTGAATATGATATCATGGAGTTCGTTGCTCCATTTCCAAGAAATCAGTTGGCGTTGAAATCAGGTAAGGGAAATATCATGTGAATATTTATATTTTTATAAGAAGAGGTAGTGGTCAAGAAGAACCGGGTACAATCAGAATAACCCTAAATGCAAATCATTGGATCTTACGTAATTACCTATTATGCCCGAACAAGATATCGAACATTTAAAAAAGAGAGCCAAATATTTAAAGTACGCCGCGTTTATAATGGTAGTTATTGGATTTCTTACTATTGGGATTTTAATAGGTTATATATTAATTGTAGCGGGATTATTTGTTGCTCTTTATTGGTATCTTACCCAAAATAAAATTGATCTACAAAATTTAATGAATGTATTGAGAAGGAAATAGAATGAAGGCTGAGTGAAAAGTTATACTGCGGATTATCATGCGATCTTTCGGGCTCTTAACTGAATAGATTAATTTTCTGTCGGATATACTGGCGAACTATTATGTCTTTCTCACTTTTGAGCCGTTTTTTCAGTATATCCAATACAGTTCCTTCAGTAACGATAAACCGCTTTCGGTTGATCCTTCCTACTTGCTGTGAATACATTATAATTAATAATCATAGCATTCTGTGTTAATATATATTTTGATGATACAACTATATAGACGGATCAGGAAAATTGGTACTTATAATCGTTTTTGCGCCCGGGAAGAACGGGCAGGCATTGTGAGCGCTGTCACAGACTGTTACGACTATATCAGCCCCGATCAAAGAATTCATCGATGAGCTTTGACCGGTGCCCGGAAATGTCAATTCCTATCTCCTCCATCGTGACCACCGCCAGCGGGTTCACCTCACGCACTTCTGTTCCGGCACTCCTCACCTCGAACCAGTCGCCATACCGCGCCCGCATCCTTCCGCCATCTGGGATCGGGCAGAATTGTGGGTACAGATGAACAGAACACGGAGTTTTCGTTCCATGCCATCAACTTTCTGGTTACCAGCGTTCATAGCAATTTCTTCACGGTTATACTCTGTCATTTTTTATTCTCCCTGCGTCGGTCTCTCCGGTTTTCAGGATAGTCCGGGAAGATCACGGTAAGCCAGGAATCGATATCGTCCCGGAGTACGCGGAAATCCGCGAGGATCTCCGCATTGTTCTCACGGATTTCTGAAGGACTCACAAATCCCCGGTGTATCATGGTCTCTCCTTCAGGGATGGCCCCGGTCACCGCCAGTTTCGCCCGGTCACACATCGTGATAACGTAATCGAACCGGGTGCCGGTAAACTGAGACAGTTTCTTGGACTTCTGGTTGGAGATATCAATTCCCGCCTCTTTCATCACCGCAACAGCATACGGATTCAGTCCTGCCGGTGCAACACCTGCAGAAAATGCAGTATAGCGGTAGTTACAGCGGGCGTTAAGAAGGCCTTCTGCTATCTGCGATCTCACTGAATTGAATAAGCAGATAAATAACACGGTCTTCTTTTCCATATTCTTTCCATCGTTGGTTCAGTGGATCTCGATGCGCTCACCGGTGTGCATATATTGAACATTCTCTGCAATTTTACAGGCATGGTCAGCACAGCGTTCAAGGTACCGGGCGACAAGGATGTAGTTGGTGCAGCGGGTGATGTTCCTGGGATCTTCCATCATATAGGTAATTCCCTCGCGGAAGATTGATTGACGCAATGAATCAATGGTGTCATCCCGGGTCGAAAAATCAGAGATCATTTCGATAGTGTCATTTTCGTAAGCCTTGATCGAATCATCAATCATTTCAATCACCAAATCCGCCATATGGGGGATACTCATAAGATTCGCGATGTGCGGCAGATCTGAAATTTTTTTCACAATATTTGCAATTACCTTGCCGTACCGCCCGATACGGAGTGATGCCGTAATCACTTTTAAAGTGCATGCAATGACCCGCATGTCCTTTGCCATCGGCTGATTAAGGGCGATAAGCTGGTAACAGTGTTCTTCAAGCTGAATTTCCATCTGGCGGATCTCTTCTTTTCGCGCAATCACTGTTTCAGCAAGATTCGGGTCCTGGCGAATTAGTGCATCGACTGCCGTACGCAGCATAAATCGCCCAAGGTGAGCCATCTCCAATGTTTCAGTTTTAAGGTTTTTGAGCTCTGAATGAAATTTTTCTGCCATTTATTCCACCTACCCAAACCGACCGGTTATATAATTCTCGGTAAGTTCCTCTTTTGGATGCTCGAAGATCTCCACGGTTTTTCCACATTCGATGAGTTTTCCCAGATACATGAAACCGGTATAATCGCTCACTCTCGCTGCCTGCTGCATGTTATGAGTGACGATTATGACAGTGTAGTCCTGCTTGAGCAAATTGATAAGGTTCTCGATTTTTGCGGTGGCGATGGGATCAAGCGCTGAACAGGGCTCATCCATCAGGATCACTTCTGGCTCTACCGCAAGTGTCCGGGCGATGCACAGCCGCTGTTGCTGGCCACCGGACAGCCCGAGTGCTGAATCGTGGAGACGATCCCTGACTTCATCCCATAACGCCGCATGATGAAGGCTCTGCTCGACAATTTTGTCAAGCTCGGTTTTGTCTTTCACACCATGCACGCGGGGGCCATATGCTACATTCTCGTAAATGGATTTTGGGAACGGATTGGGCTTCTGAAAGACCATCCCCACTTTTTTCCGCAGCATAACCACATCGGTTCCTGTTGCATGGATGTTTTCGTTGTCAAGCAGGATCTCCCCGCTGATCTTCACACAGTCGATGAGATCGTTTAACCGGTTGAAACAACGTAATAGCGTCGATTTTCCGCAGCCGGAGGGACCGATCAGGGCAGTCACCTTGTTCTTTGGGATCGTCATTGAAACGGATTCAAGTGCTTGTTTATCGCTATACCAGAGATTTACGTTATTTGTTGTAATAATTGCAGATTCTGACATAGTTCATCCCCGTGATTTATTTTGGAAATGGTTTCGTACAATGATCGCGACTGAGTAAAAACCAACAACAATCATCAGCAGGACGAGTGCAGTTCCGTACTTGTTTGTTGAAGCACCCGGGACATTGGTCGCCAGGATGAAGAGATGGTAAGGCAGCGCCATCACCGGCTGAAAGACCGAATTAGGTAGGAACCGCGACGAGAAGATGACTGCCGTGAACATGATCGGGGCGGTTTCTCCTGCTGCTCTCCCGATGGAGAGAATTGCTCCCGTCACAATACCCGGCACTGCCGGTGGCAGGACTACCCTGCTGATCGTCTGCCATCGGGTCGCTCCCAGGGCAAGACTGCCTTCCCGTAATGATTGCGGGATATTTTTTAAGGATTCTTCAGTTGTGCGGATGACTGTTGGCAATACCATCAGTGCAAGGGTGATCTGCCCGGCAAGTAGTGATACACCAATCCCGAGATACAGCACGATGAATGCAAACCCGAACAGGCCAAACACGATTGAAGGAGTGCCGTTGAGCAGGTCAACACCGGTCCTGATGAGCCGGGTGATGCGGCCTTCCCGCGTGTATTCTATAAGATAAATTGCTGCCCCGACACCCAGAGGAAGCGCGATCGCAATTGCACCAGTGACGAGATAGAGCGTACCGATAATTGCCGGGAAAATCCCTCCTGCCCTGCCGAGATTCTGTGGCGGCTGGGTCAGGAATTCCCACGAGAGTGCCGGAAGACCGTTGAGGATAATGTTCTGGAGAATTATAACAAGGATGGCAATCACGATGACTGCCGCTGCAATAATCAAACCAAATGCGATCTTCTCGATATGCTTCCTCGAGAGCCGGTTCCTGCCGAAGTAGAATGCACCGCAGACCAGCAGTATTACGGCTGCGAAGTACCACGGTGCAGCTTCAAGCAAGAACAGGATCAGGGCAGCAATCACACTTACCTCCCCGACCCGTTTCAGGGATTCCTGCATGGAGGAAGGGATGAAAGGTTTGCGGGCGTGATGAGCGGTCCGTCCCTCTTTCAAGCGGCGCAGAATCGTAACAGCCGAGATATTGACGATGAGAGTAATAATGAGCAGGACGACTGCAACACCGAACAAGGCACTGTAATGATCACTGCCGACAGATACTTCACCCATTTCAATGCCCAGTGTTGCGGTAAGTGTCCTTACTGATGAGAAGATATTCCATAAGGGGTCTGGAATAATTCCCGCGTTGCCAGCAACCATCAGGACAGCCATGGTCTCGCCAATGGCTCTTCCGATACCAAGGATAATGGCCGCAGCAATGCCGGAAAGCGCTGCAGGCACAAGGACCCGGCTTATTGTCTGCCACCGGTTCGCCCCGATTGCAAGGGACCCTTCCTTATACTCGCGGGGTACTGAACTTATCGCATCCTCAGAAACACTGATGATCGTGGGAAGTGCCATGATACCGAGAAGAACTGAAGCTGCCAGCCATGTCTCGCCCGTGGGAAGATCAAAGACTACCCGGATGAAATTGGTAAGAACGATCAGCCCGAAGAATCCGTATACGACTGATGGGATACCAGCAAGCAATTCAACTGCCGGTTTGAGTACTTGTTTTACCCGTGGGGAGGCGAGCTCGGAAATATAGATCGCACAGCCGATAGAAAGCGGGACAGCAAAGACCATTGCCCCGAGGGTGACCAACAGGGTTCCGACGATGAGCGGCAAGATACCGTACAACGGTACCACTGCAGTCGGGGCCCATGAGTCACCAAACAGGAACGCGAGTACGCCGACCTTCTCAAAGATGACGTACCCATCCTGTAATAAGAACAGGAGGATGAATAAGACAACAATAACGGCAAAGAAGGCTGTGAAGAAGAATACGGTTTTAATTGCCTGCTCTTTGAGGAAGGAGAAACGGGTAGTGCCTTCGGAAGCGTTGAAGACACCATTCATTTTTTTCATGAATTTCACCATTCCAGCTTCCCAGTAATGAAAAAATTGTTTAGTTTTTTCCTTGTTTTCTGTTCAGGTAAGAGTCACGAAACCCTGATCAGCTACGATCTTCTGGCCGTCCGGGCTGAGAATATACTTGATGAAGTCACCGGCAAGTCCGCTGGGCTGACCATTGGTGATCATATACAGGTTACGGGAGATCGGATATGTCTTGGTTTTGACATTAGCGATCGAAGGAGCGATTAACTTCTGGGCATTATACCAGATAGACAGGGCTTTAACATCTTTGCTGACAAAACCGATTGAAACGTAACCGATTGCTCCGGGGGTCTGGGCTACCGTCTGGAGAACAGCCCCGTTGGAGTTCTGTTCCAGCATGGTTTTCACCGGAGTTGCACTGAGCAGGACAGTTTGATCGAAGTAGGTACGGGTGCCGGATGCACTGTCACGGCCGACAATCACGATCTGGTTATTGGTACCGGGAACATTCGCACCGGTTATCTGAGTCCATTTGGTAATATTGCCCAAATAGATACCTTTCACCTGGTCGAGCGTTATGTACGGGATCTCATTTGCCGGGTTCACAATGATTGCGATACCATCTTGTGCAACAGTCGTAACGACAAAACTGGGATACTTGGCCATCTCATCTGTTGTCACATCACGCGATGACATACCGATATCGACAGTTCTGGCACCAATTGCCTGGACCCCAACACCGGATCCACCTCCGGATATCTGGATGTCTGCATCCGGGTGATCTTTCATATACGCGTCAGCTGCTGCCTGGGCTATCGGCAATACGGTTGTTGAACCACTGATTTTGATGGTCTGCTTCTGGCCGGTGGAAACCGGGGCTGTGGTCATTGCCGGCGCTGCTGTAGTTGGTACCGATACCTGCATGGTTGCAACAACTGCGGGAGAAGCAGTCGGGACCGTGGTTGCAACCGTAGTCTTCGTTCCGTTGCTTGTACACCCTGCAGCAAACGCCAGCATGAATACTGCGGCGAGGCTCAGGATGATTAATACATACGAACTCCTTTTTGCATTCATGGTGTTCTATCATCCATTTTACCCGTGCTATTAAATGTTTTTTCGCCATAAACTATACTAGTATATATATGAGAAATAGACAAATAGAGTAACATAGTGATATCAGTTATCTATTTATATCAGGTGATAAGATGGAGATTAGACGGGTGCAGATGACCGGGGGGGCTTCCTTTGTGGTAACGCTCCCTAAAGATTGGGCAGAAAAACAGAAGATCAAGAAGAATGATCCGGTGGGAATGACCGTACAGCCTGACGGAACACTCATGATTACCAAAAATACCACTGAAGAGATTCTCCAGCAGGTCAAGGAGATTGACTGCAGTACTATTACCGATCCGGCATTTTTATTCCGTCTTTTAATTGGAACTTACATCATGGGTTTCAATGTGATTCACCTTACCACAAAAAAGGGTTTTCCCCCGTTTGTCCGATCAGTTGTCCGGGATTTCACCCAGATGACGATTGGCCAGGAAGTCGTTGAGGAAACCGAGAGCGTTATCGCGATAAAAGACCTGCTCAATCCGGTAGAGATGCCGTTTGAGAATACCATCAAGCGCATGTTTGTAATTGTTAAAAACATGCATAAGGATGCAATTACGGCTCTTGATACCCACAACAAGACTCTTGCAGAAGATGTAATCTCCCGTGACATCGATGCAGACCGGTTGAACTGGCTGATCGCCCGCCAGACCAACACGATTATGCTGTATGCATCCCTGTCCCGGAAGATGGGGATATCACCGGATATGGCAATGCATTACTATATATTGAGCCGGATTATCGAGCGGATCGGGGACCATGCGGTAAGAATTGCAGAACATGCCATTCCCATTATCGAGATAAATCTTGATAAACAAACCATCAATATCATAAAAAAAGCAAGTATAATGTCGCTTGAAATTTTTGACCGGAGTATTGTATCTTTTTTCAACTCCGATATGAAAGATGCCAACCGGAATATTGAATCGATCAACGCACTGGAAAACATCTGTGGAGAGATTAATAATATAGTGCTCAAGCAGGATACGATGATTGCCATTTCTTTAAATTATATCTCTGAAAGTATACGGAGAGCGGGAGAATATGCGGGAGACATCTCTGAAACAGTTATCAACTTATTGGTAGAGGAAAACGGATTACTGAAGAAAAAGAAATAAGATTATAAGCCTAAGTAGTTTGTACTTCTTTCCATCTACCCTTTTTATTGCATTCTTACTGGATGGCATGCACCGGATGGAGCGGTTGATGCAGGGATACCCGATGCGGATACGTGAAGATCCCGGATCGGTGATTCACTTCGTTTTCAGCGTTTTGCCTATGCTCCACGCGTCACCGGCATATTCCCCGACGGCCCAGTAACGGTTGTCCGGCATGGTGAGCAGGAGCGGGTTGATCTTCTTAATATCCGGTTTACCTTTTGTGAGGTACTTTTCTTCGGTATATGATGCGATGATTTCACCAATGTAAAAATTATTGGTGGGATTTTCGATGGTAACCTCCACCCGGCATTCCAAGGAGAGCGGGCATTCGGTTATCATCGGGGCAGTATCCAGTTCCCCGTAATACACATCGAAGAGCGCTGCTTTGTCAGCATCCTTTCCCGAGACCAGCCCGCAATAGTCCGTTTTCTCCATCATTTTCACGGAAGGGACATTGATACTGAACGTTTTGTTCTCCTCGATACCCCGAACCGAATGGTGGTGCCTCCCTACACCACAGCCTATCGTCGGAGGGTTTGCATTCACCCGGGTGATCCAACCAAGCGCCATGAAATCCGGTCTGCCATCCACCAGCGTGCCGAGCAGGGTAACCGGCATGGGATACATAAACACATTCCTGCCTGCTGAAATTTTCCCCATTGATCCATTCCCCAGCTCTGCTATGGGAAGGACATCATAAAAAAGGGTTGTGCATGGGGCATATTTTTTCCTGTCACGGGATTTTATCGAAATCCAGCGCTGCCGAGTTCATGCAGTAGCGTTTGCCACCCGGGGGAGGGCCGTCATCAAAGACGTGGCCGAGATGTGCCCCGCACCGTGCACAGACTACCTCCGTTCGTACCATCCCGCCCGAAGCATCGGAGTGCGTGCTGACATTAAGCGGTGAAACCGGCGCGTAGAAACTGGGCCAGCCGGTGCCGGAATCAAACTTGGTCTCAGATAAGAAGAGGTCAGTGCCGCAGCAGATACAGGAATAAATACCGTGCTCCTTCCAGTTATGGTATTTACCGGTAAACGCGTATTCCGTGCCCTGTTTTCGCGCCACACTGAACTGTTCAGGAGAGAGTTGCGCCCTCCACTCCGCATCGGTTTTAATAACGGGGGTGAGATCTTCCGTCTTGCCGGTACGTGCGTTGAAGAGGGGGATCGTGCCACCTGCTTTTCCTGGCTGGTCCTGTTTCATAAGATACACCGCGAAGAGTAGTGCAGGGAGGATACATAGTCCTTTTGTTCAGGGCAATAGTTCAGGACAAGGGGGGGAGCGTACGAAAAAATGCTTATAACCCGAAGAATCCCAGTATCCTGCTCCTGGTATCCCTGTGGAAGATCTTCGCACCTTCCTTGATGGTGCGGACATCTTCAACAGTATAGAGAATATCAGGATGACATGTTGACAGCACACCCAGCAGGCGTCCGAGTTCTTTGCGGGGAACGATCATGAAGATAATTGCAACTGTATTCGAAAAGCTTCCCGATCCCTCGATCCTGGTCATCCCGTATCCAAGTGCGGAGAGCTCGGTAATAAGCGGCTGGGGATCTGCAGGAGTAATAAGCCGGACGATGACGTAGCCAATGGAAATCATGTTCTCGATCTGCATGCCGAACAGGGTCCCGATACCGTACCCGGCAAGATAGGCAAACAGGTTCCCGTAATCCCCAAGGTTGGTGATGACAATACCTGTCGAGAGCAGCCAGATACCGGTTTTTGCAATGCCGATATAGGCAGCAAGGTTGGCGTGACCCTTGCTGATATAGATCGTGCGGACCGTCTCAAGGGCTGCCTCAACGATCCGTGCGATCAGGATAAGGAGAGGCAATGCTGCTGCTCCCAGAATTCCCGGCCCGATCCTTCACCACACTCCTGATCTTACTAGTCTTTATCCGGCTCTTGAATATCTTGTGGAAACGATGGGGGTTTTAAAAGGCAGTGCTTTTTTGGCTGCCGGGAAAAGAGGGGGGACAGACTGCATAATCGTCCGGCCTTGAGCTCGTTTTGACTGTGACAGGGTACCGGTATCCTGGTTCTCAGATTTTATGTACCGGAAGTTAAAGGGCCGCTTGTCACGGGTTTTTTGTAAACCTGTACTCCCCTTTTGGCACCAGCATCTCAAACCGTATTCCCTCTCCTTCCGGCGCGGTCTCGCTGATGGTGATGCCCGTGATAGACAGGACTTCCCGGGTAAAGAACAGCCCGTGCCCGTGGCCATCCTCATATCCGCGTTCGAAGAAATGTTCTTTCTCCTCAGCGGGAACGCCCGCTCCATTCTGCTCAAGAATAAGGACCAGATAATCTCCCGGTTCCTCGTAACGCAGGGCAATTCTTGTCGCGCCGGTCCCGTGTTTCTGCATGCTCCCGACAAGGTTAAGGAAAGCCGTCTCCAGCAAAGGATCAGCATACATTTCCAGGCCGTCAACAGCGATAATCCGCTCTGTAGTAAGGGGCGGCAGGTGGGAGATTGCAAAAAGGAAGACCTGGCTCACATTCTGCCACCTCGGCGGGGTCATCCCCATATTCTGGTAATCTTTTACAAAATTCATCATGCCGGCAGTTTTTGTGAGGATGTTCCTGCTCTTTTCCAGATAGGACAGATGTGTTTTGTCACAAATCCCCGCTTTCATGAGTTCAAGATAGGAAGAAAGTGAAAACAGGGCACTCTGGATGTCCTGGAAGGTAACAACATTCAACAGGCTCAGTTTTTTCCGGGCGAGCTGCAGGGCCTCTTCAGTCTTCTTGCGATCGGTGATATCATGCACTGACCCGACCAGGTGTGTGCAGGTCCCGTTTTTATCAAATACCGGCGCTACGCTTACCTCACCAATGAGACGACCCGTCGAGTACAGGGTGGCCTCCTCCCACCGCACAATTGTCCTTTCCGAGATGGCCTGCCGGTATTTTCCGAGTACCAGGGACAACGAAGGTTCCGGGATGACTTCACTGACGGACTTCCCGATAACTGACTCAGGGGGCACACCAGTTACCGTACTAAAGGCCGGATTAACCGACGCGAAGCGGTAATTCCCGTCTGCTTCCACATCCAGCAGGAAAATGACATCCCCCACCGTTTCGTAAATGGAGGCAAGTTGTCTCTCGTTCTCTTTTAGCTCCTCTTCTGCCCGCTTGCGCTCGGTGATATCCCGTACGATGGACAGGGCTACCATTTTTTCCCTGAACGGGAAAACAAGCGTGTTTATCTCAACCGGGAACTCGGTCCCGTCTTTCCCTGTCAGGAATGATTCAAAAACAGCATGCCCGTCTGTTCGTATCTTCTGTGAGGCATAGGCAAAGAGCTTTTCAAAACGGTGTTCCGGTATAACGCCCGGAAGAGACATGTGCAGGAGTTCTTCCCGGGTATACCCGAACCAGCGTGCGGCAATATCGTTGACAATGATAAAAGTTCCCAGCTTGTGATCTGACAGATCATTCAAGAAGATCGCGTCGTTTGCATTGTTGATAACCGCCCGGAAAAGGGCCTCGCTGTCACGCAATGCCTCCTCGGCCCGCCTGATGTCAGAAATGTCGATCATAACAGCGACCCTGGCGGAGCTGCCCTTGAACACCAGGTCGTGCGAATAGGCGACGATGGTCATCAGGGAACCGTCCTTCCTGCGGTGGTGCCATTCCCCGGCACTGGCATAGCCATACAGGCGGGCTGCCAGTTCGGTGATCGGTCCCTTTTCTTCATCCGGGTAAAGGTCCGTGAGACGCATGGCAAGCGCTTCGTCGCTGGAATAGCCATAGAACCGCTGGAATGCATCGTTTGTAGCAAGCAGCCGTAAGGTTCCCCGTTCGTAGATCAGCATAGGAGCGGGGTTGTTTTCAAAGAGGAGGCGATACCGCTCCTCGCTCTCTTTCAGGGCTTCTGCCCGTAACGTGCTGATCATAACCTCCTGCCGGAGATCGGCAGTTTTCTGGTTAATTTTCTTTGTCAACGTGTGGTTCCACAGGACCATGAGCAGGAGCACGACGATAATGACTATACTGGCTGCAAGAACGTATTGCAGATACTCGTTTGAAATGATGGGCGTGCCGTACCATTTTTGTTCGATAGCACTGTATTCCGCAGGCGTGATCCGGTTAAAACCTTCCTCGACAATCTCCAGGGTCTGGCTGTCACCTTTCTTTACCGCACGGTGGAACTGGCCCGAATAGAGCGGTGCGGTCTGGCGGAACTGGTCCTGGATCCCGTTTTTGTACAGGAAGTAGAGGGCAGGAGGCTTGTCGATACAGAAGACGACGACTTCCCCCGTTTTTGCAGCCGCAACGATCGCCTCGTAACTGGGATACTCCCTGAGCCCGGTCACTCCCCTGCTTTGGAGATAATCTATCGCATAATCCCCGGATTTAACCGCAACAACAAATCCTTTGACGGAATCCGCATCGGAGATTCCCGAAAGATCCTTCTTAAAAAACAGGGGGACGTCGATGGTCGCGTAGGGTTTCCCGAAATCGTATTTCAGTGCCCGGGCATCGCTGTAAAAAAGGGTATCAATAACATCGTATTCACCGGCATCCATCCGGCGCTGGGCCTCATTCCAGTCCATCGCAGAAATATTGGCAGTATACCCGGTTTTCTGCTCCCAGAGGTGCCACTGGTCTACCAGGATCCCCTGGGGATTTCCGCTGCTGTCGAGAAAAATATATGGCGGGTAGTCATTGTCCATCACGACAGTTATGGTTTTATTTGCCGGTGCGGCTGTCACCTGCTGGCAGAGAAGCGTGAGGGTGAACAGGACAAGGACAATGCAAAGGAGTTTTCTCCCGGTAAAAAACAAATTTCCCACCTCTCACCTGTCAGGTCGGATACAACAATTCGTCATTTGATGAATTACTATATATAAGTGATCTATAAAAGAGGAATTACCGTGCTGGTGTGTGCCTGTGACGGAAAAAACCATAACCAGCCGGACGATCAAAGAGACGGATGTGACAAGATGCAGTCGAAACGGTCAGTCCCGGTCCGGTAACTACCCCCTTGTTGTGCCAGTGAGATCACTGTGGTGCTCCGTTTTTCAAAATTTGTAATTCGCGGGTAATGATAAATACAGCATGAGTAATACCAGAGCATCCCATAACATCTGTGCGTTGGGCAGGGTGCTTGTTGGGAATGGAGCGGAAATCATGCGATGTATCATTGAGTGCTGGATACCAGCAGAGGACGGCAACTGCAGTATTCTTGATGGAACGCTGCCTGTTAAGATAAAAAATTATCTCGATGCGGTGAAACCAGAGGCAGTCTACTTTACGGTCAGGGATGGCCAAAGGACAATGATTGCGGTCGTAAACATTCCGAGCGAGGACAAGATGGTTGCAATGACAGAGCCACTCTGGTTGGATTGGAATGCTTCTGTATCGGTCACTCCAGCTATGTCCCTTGCAGATCTGCAGAAGTCTGGTAAGGATATGGAGAAACTTGCAAAGGATCGGCAGGGCTAGATCCTTCATTTTTTTAAGTACATGGCGTACCTTTTTCATTCGCCCCAAAATATCAAAATATTTCTTTAAAAAGCGAAACCGCTTTTGAGTATAACGAAGTTTTTTTTGCGGCACCCTCTCACGCCAAATCCCGTTTCTCCATCCAAATCCTGCGTAAAACCGGCATTTGATCACGGCCGTGCCGCGCCCGCTTGGTGTCAGACAAACAAACCGTTTTACGTGCCCCGTTTCCCTGGAATTTGCCAGATTTTGTCCAAAAATGTTTATCCGACCACTACGCTTAAACCATGACATATTCTTCTTATGTTAATCACACATGACACAGAATTTCTGCACACGGACAGCGAGGAGAATCCGGCAGCTCGGGTATGCACCAAAGCGTGCAGGTTGGTACGCCCGGTTCTTCTTTTTTTCAATGCTGTCTGTCTGTGCAGCGATGGGACTCCTGAACGTCCTGTCAAGAGTATTGAGCGGACAGATCACCGGATCCGGGGAATCTCCTGCGGGCGCCCGGACTGGTATACTCTTACCCGGCTTTTTTAGTTTACGTCGTAATTGACCGCCGATACGGCATTTTGATTCCGGCATGAGATGTTGCACGTCGAGCCTGCCGTCCGCATAGTTTCAGGGAATCAAAAGGGTCGCTGCCGGAGCTGAAGCGTCAGGTGGACCGGTATTTGAGCGTATGCGGAGAAAAGCGGACGCTCTCGATTTTGTGAGAATGGTGATTGATAAAAAATCAGAAGAGAAACAACATGGAAACGAACAAAACAAAAACAACAACAAAGGGGCCAGGGAGATCTGCAGATATCCCGGCAGAGGTACCAGGACCGGATCAGGCTGCATCCGGTATGAGCGGAACCGGACATGAGGTCATGAGCTATTCCGGTATGAGGGGAAATATGATCCTCTTTCTTGCCGACCGGCAGGACCGGGTCGCCGAGCGGCTGAACGGGAAGATCGAACGCATCGAACAGCGGCTCACCCTGCTCGAAGAACGGGAACGGGAGCGATCGAAATGACCGCCCGCCGGTCTGCAACCGAGACCGGGATCCCGCTCTATCTCATCCCCCACGCCATCGCCCGCCAGATACACCGACAAGGCGAGGCAGTACATCGCATCAGCGTGAAAAGGGTCTGCCTGCACTACTACAACATCACGGTCAGGACAAAATCGCCGAAAAGAGAACTCAAACCCCGGAATGTCGTGCCCAACGGAGATAATCCCGTTGATATCAAAGATGACCTTAGCCATGATGGTAATTCCGGAGGTGCGACATGACAAGGGGACGGCCACCGAAGAAGGGGCTTGTTGATGCAACGACCGTGGCAACGGGACGAGGTACGGTCATGTGTTTCATGAGAGCCTCGGAGAGCCCGTGCGACTTCATGATCAAGAGTAACGACAAGCTCGTCTTTGTCAGTGTCAGGAAAGCCATCAGACTCAGCGAGACGCGGGAGAAAATGGAGAGAGAGTTCCAGGAGCCGATCATGTGGCTCCGGTCCTTTCCCGTTTCGGCGGATATTATCAGGGAGCTCTGGACCTATTCCCGCCGTGGGATCTGGAGGTTCCTCCGGATTGAGCAGGCCGGTATCGTGGAGATCTGCCAGGACGGGACACAATTGAAGAACCAGTTCATCGAGGTTATACGGACTGTCCGGGGGGTGCCGGCGAGGAAAAAGGGGTCTGCTCTCATAAAGGGGAACGGTTGATTGTGACCTCCCCCTGTTTTCACTATGAAAAAGGGTCCCAGAAGATACACCCTGATCTCCCCAATTCAGCCTCCGTTTACCCGTTCCGGAGGGCTTTTTGGCACTAATTCCCGAAAAACGTGCCCTAATGTTTTGGGAATCCCACAATTCTCTGCCCGTTTGGCTGTCTGAAGCTATTTCGGAGCTGAATATGGCCGCTATTAGCACCTATTGGGAGGCAAAACCCGACCTTTTATGGCCTGGGGTATAGGGAGGAATTTGATCAGGACCGGATCATCGATACGGGTCTAGAAAGACCATACCAAAAGATACCCCCTGATCTCCCCAAATCGGGCTCCGTTTTCCTGTTCCGGAAGGCAAAACTCACCTTTTATGGCCTGGAGTATGGTGAGGAAAGGGAAATGCAGGATTTAATCAGAACCCGGAATATCAATTCGGGTCCAAAAAAGCAATCCAAAAAGATACCCCCCGATCTCCCCAATCCAGCCTCCGTTTTCCTGTTCCGGAAGGCTTTTTGGCACTAATTCCCGGAAAACGTACACTAATGTTTTAGGAATCCCGCGATTCTCTGCCCATTTGGCTGTCGGGGACTATTGCGGAGCTGAAAATGGCCGCTAATAGCACCTATTGGGAGGCAAAACCCGACCTTTTATGGCCTGGAGTATTGGGAGGGATTTGATCAGAACCGGATCATCGATACGGGTCTAAAAAGGCCTTCCCAAAAGATACCCCCTGATCTCCCCAATTCGGCCTCCGTTTCCCTGTGCCGGTGAATATATCACCAATTCAGGAAATAGCAGATTCTCAGTCTATAACAAAAAGGCTATTGAACACACAAGAGTATAGATCAGAATACTCCTATGAAATATAAGGTACTACCGGAACCAGATAAGAGGGATGATACGAAAGGGGGAGAGAAATATAGCGAAGCAAAGTCCTCCCTCACCTATAATTCGCCAGGTGTGAACGAGTCCTCGCTGCCGGTTCGGGGAGCGGAGCGGAAAGTGGAGCAAATACTCTCCGATATTGTGACCCGGCTGGAACGGATCGAGGAGAAGATCGATGAGAATGTCTATCCTCCCGAATCGGCAATCAAACCGGAATTCGTGAAGCAGGTGAAGAAAGCCCGGGCAGATATCAAAAAAGGTAAAGGAAAAACCTATGATTCGATGGCCGATTTTTTTAAGGAAATCGAAGCATGAATTACCGGGTTGTTCTCCATCCGGACCTTGCCTCCACCTGCAGGAAGGTCCGGGCCAGAGACCCTGCCCGGTATGAGCACCTGAAGAAGAAGATCCGGCTCCTTGTCGGGAACCCTGAGATGGGCAAGCCCCTGCACCCACCATTCAATGGGTTGTGGCGGATTCACATCGGGCATTTTGTTCTGGTGTACGAGATTGATGCCCGGGAGCATGCGATTGTTTCTGCTGAGATTTGTCCGTCACAATGAAGCATATGAGTGACTAAAAAAATTATACCGCTCGAGGAACTTTTGGATCAACCGTGTGAGGATTTCCTGAGTCACGTTCATTAATTTTTGTGTCTGCGAGCCTTACCGCCACGTGACCTGGAGAGGATTCCTCCGGGGTATCCCGTATATCTTGTATTGCGGGTGACCAAACATCAATCCATACGCATATTTCCGTCCCGCCGGCAGACCCAGTGCTTTCTGGAGTGGTTCGTAGGACATTGCAGCCATGGAGAGGAACCCGGCCCAGCAGGTACCGATGCCAAACGCAGGTGCAGCGATATCGAAATGCGTGAGAGCGATGATGGCATCGGTGGTGGCACCGGGATTTCCCTCGGGGATGTGGGCGATCACGAGATGCGGGGCATCCCGGCAGATCGGATCGTACCCGTGGTCCCAGGCAGCAATCAGGGAAGGGACATACCCGCTCATCGGGTGGCTGCTGTTCGTTATCGTCTTCATCCAGTCAACGGTCAGTCCCGCCAGCCGCTGGACTTCCGCAGGATCGTGCACAACCAGCCACTGCACCGGCTGACCATTACTTCCGGATGCAGCATAACGTGCGATGTCGAGTAACGCCTCAATCGTCTCCTTTGGCACAGGCTCTTTCGTATAGTGCCGGACTGACCTGCGTTTCTTCAGGTAGATCCCAAGATCGTCCGGAGCGAGAATGCCAGCCCCAGCTGGAAGGGCAACCCGTTCGTCCGGGCGAACATTCAGGAGGAGCGATTGTGACGGGCAGCTCACCTCGCAATGCCCGCATGCGATGCACATGCCGGCCTTCTCATCCCTGACCCGGGGCAGGGTTGTCTCATCAGCAGGTTCAATAATCCGCGTCGGGCATACGGCCGAGCAGATCCCACAGCGGGTGCAGGTAGTATCGTCAACTAAGATGGTCATGGGGGGGCTCTTCGCGTTTTTCTTTTTATTTATGTACGTATAGGGTTCAGGTCAGGCAAAAATATTGAGGTTGGGCGGGGATTTTTGGTTTTAAAAAAGAACACGTGAAAAAACATGAATTTTTTATTTGGCTTGTACCTCTCACCGATCATTGCCAGAATATTTTCCAAGAATTTTGTATAAACGCCTCCATCCGCTTCTTCGCTATCATCTCATCCGCATCCATGTGTGACGAAGGACAATTGTAATGTATTTTTTTTAAATTATCAAGAATTAAATAGAGTTACTTAGTAATGTTTCATCAGAAACAGGATTTTTCCATGACACAGACTTCGTTTATCACGTATCATAACAACAATCTTTTTTCAAATTATTATCTTGAAAAATATATTCACACGAGTCCCGAATGGAAAAAGAATGAACATATAGCTGTGTTCGAAGAGATTAAAAAAATTTATCATCGCGAATCTGTGTTCTTTGAGACCTTAAATGAAAAACAACTTGAAGAGCGCTTTTTTAAGCATGTCTTCACCCTATTGGGTTTCGAGTTTGAAGTGACGGAAAGAACAAGATCAAGGGAATTTCCCGATTACGCTCTTTTTTCTGATCGAAAGTCACGTGATGATGCGCATAAAGATAAAAATAAGCGCGATTTTTTCACGAATGCGATCGCCATTGGTGAAGTAAAACAATGGACAGTCGAACTTGACAGGATTGGCAAGGACGAATACAATCGAAGCCTTAATCCAAGTCTTCAGCTCTGGTTGTATCTGCTTGACACCGAGCCCAAATGGGGTATCCTTTCCAATGGGAGAATCTGGCGGCTCTATTGCAAAGACCGACGCCGTGATAATTATCTTGAAATTGATTTGCCATCACTGATTGCATCAGATAATTCTGAAGCATTCAGATTTTTCTATTATTTCTTCCGGAAAGATGCGTTCATTCCATCAAAAGACGGCCCAGCGTTTCTTGATCGTGTTCTGAAAGGGTCTTTTGATTATGCTGCAAATATCGGCGACAGCCTCAAAGAAAATATTTACTGGGCTATGAAACGGATCGCTGAAGGATTTATCGAACGAAAATCTAATCATCTTGATAGCAAAGATTCGGCGACACTTGTTCGTGTTCAGAATAATACAATGATTTTATTGTATCGTTTCCTGTTCCTGCTCTATGCAGAAGGGAAGGGATTGTTGGATCTCAATGACCCGCGTTATCTTAACTACTACAGCTTTCATAGGTTGAAACATGCCATAGCAGAAGTGCAGGACGGACCGATGGATCAGCGTTACGATTCTATCAAGACCCTGTTACTCGCAGATCTCAAGGATCTCTTTAAACTGGTTAATCAAGGAAGCGAATCCTTTGGGATTCCTAAAGAGGAATATCACATCCCGGCTTATAATGGGGGTTTATTCGATCCTGAAAAACACCCGGATCTAGAACAATGGGAGATTTGCGATAAATACCTCGCGGATGCGATAGATTTTCTTTCCCGAAGTAAACTCAAGGATGGGCACCGGGATTTTGTGGATTATTCAACACTTGAAATCCGGCATCTCGGTAGTATCTATGAAGGATTGCTCGAATACAAACTCCGGGTAGCTGAATCTGATCTTATCGTGAGTGATGGCGAATGGAGAACTCTGGACGAATATAACGCGGACCGGAAACAGAAGAAAGTATTCACGGATTTTGGTGAAAATGATCGGGTTCGTACAGGACATCTCTATCTTGCGACTGATAAAGGTGAACGGAAATCGACCGGCTCGTACTATACACCAGATTATATCGTGAATTATATTGTGAAGAACACGATTGGTCCGGTTGTTGAAGAGAAATGGAAGATAGCGCAGGAAAAGAATGAGAGTTATATAGATGCGACCCTTTCGATAAATGTGCTCGATCCTGCGATGGGGAGCGGACATTTTCTTGTCGGTACAGTAGACTTCCTCTCGCAGAAACTTCTTGAGGCAGTCCAGAAGGATTACGAAGCGGGAAAAGTCGCTGACACTGCACCGTATACAAATGACTGGGCCAAGCGCGATGTGGTTTCACATTGTATTTATGGTGTCGATCTTAACGAACTTGCAGTGGAACTGGCAAAGGTCGGACTCTGGCTTACCACGATAAGCAAGGATAAACCACTCTCATTTCTCGATCACCGGTTGAAGCAGGGAAATAGCCTGATTGGGGCAAGACTTACAAATCTTCGATATTATCCTGGTAAAGAACCCAAAGAGATGAATCAGACCGAGCTACCTACTTCTATCTCCCCCCGATTCATCGGACATATTCTTTCCAAAATCGCAGAGCTCGAAGCGATTGAAGAAGACCGATTGGAGGATATCAAACGGAAAGAGAAAGCGTTTGAGGAGTTCAGGCGTTTACCGGAGTATCAGCGAGCCAAAGGGCTTGCGAATGTCTATACCGCAACGTATTTTGGGAATACGATAACACCCACCGAAAAGAAATCTTCCGAGGCGTTGTATCAGGATCTTGTCTGGGCCGTTGCCGGTAATGAGAGCGAGTGGCAATATAAAACGAAGCCAGCATGGTTTAAGCAGGCCTGTGATGTTGCGAAAGAAAAATCATTTTTCTATTGGGAATTAGAGTTTCCGGAAATATTTTTTGATGCCGGGAAGCTTAGGGAGAATCCGGGTTGGGACGCTATAATCGGGAATCCACCATATTCAAATGCTTGGGCAATGACCGATCTTGATGATGTGAGTCGTAACGCTATAGCAGCATTAAGTCCTCATAAAGAGTTCTTATCGGGTCATTGGGATTTATATATTCCATTTGTTTCTATTGCCCTTAAATTCATGAAATCTGGAGGGTATCAGTCTTTTATCTTGCCCGATGCAGTTGGTCGGGAAAAATATGCAGCTAAGCTTAGACGTTCAATTGTGCATGATCTTACGCTCGTTCGATGGACTCAGTACGATGAAGAAAATGTATTTGAGGATGCCTCACGTCATTGTTCAATTTATGTAATTCTCAAAAAAATACCAGCAATGGATAACAAAGTAATCTATGAAAAACCACCTCGATTAAATGAACCTGCTCAGCCACTTTATGAAGTGCCTTTGTCAAAATGGCTAGTTGGACCAACCAATCAATTCCGGCCAAAAGCTGTTGAAGGTGGATCAGCGAAATTAATCGAAAAAATCGATTCCAATTCTTATCATCTTGGACAATTCTGTTACGTAATGGTTGGGGCAACAGTTCATAGTAAGGATAAGTTATCGTTTAAAAAGGCAGACATAATCACGAAAAAGCCAATAGGAAACGCGAAACGATTTTTCGATGGCAAAACACTCCATCGCTATGAAATTGATCTTGATGGTCGTTTCCTTGATTACAAACCTGATCTTATGTACGGACCACGCGTTCCTGAACTTTTTGAGAATCCAAAGATTCTTGTTCGAGATGTGACTGATAAAAATGAAAAAATAGTCGTCGCATATGATGCAGATGAACTTTATTGTGATCATCTGGTCACCTGTGTAACACCTTATGAGAATGTGGAAGGGACTAGTGCACAATCAGAATTTGAAGGGTATCCACATCTGAAAAATAACATTCCCAGCCTTTTTTACACATTAGGAGTGGTTGCGAGTTCACTCATGTCTTGGTACTTTAAAGAAGTGTTTGCAACCGGGACATTACAAGGATCATACTCTCATACGTATCCAAAGCAAGTGCGTGCATTCCCCATCCGCCGCATATCCTTCACTACTCCCACCGACCGCAGATCTTCGCTGATAACCGAAGCAAAGGGTATGTACCAATCATTCACACAAAGCACAGATCCGCAGCCGCTCCTCACATTTGTGGATGCACGACTTTCCACGAAACCGGAGGAATCTGATGTTGTCCATGATCTTCTTGCGCTCCTTGCCGAACAGATGGTCGAGATGAACAAAGCGAAAAATGCCGAGATCAGAACCTTCCTCAATTTCGTTGAAAGTGAGATTGGTGCATCGATTGACACCCTGTCCAACAAGACCGTGATTCAGGAATATTACGTTAATGATTTCGTCAAATTTGTCGAAATACTCATGAAGAACATAAATAAGATCAAAGAGGGATACAATCCCAAGAGTCCTAAGAACCGTAAAAATCTTGAAGCCTGGTATACTGATTCCTGTGGAAAATTAAAACCGCTTATAGCGAAGATTGAAGCAACCGATGCTTTGATTGATCAGATTGTTTACAAATTGTACGGACTGAATAAAGAAGAAATTAAAATCATTGAGGGATAGCTATTCAAGTATAAAAATATGGCCAGAATCCACGGAATTTCCGGAAGTACAAAATATCTATTGAAGGGAATTAAACCCATAAACGGGAAAAAACTGGCAACACTAGAAGAGGTCACTCATTTTCATAACAATTATGAGACTATCATTGCCGAGACTGAAATTACCGTTCAGCAACAACAAGACCAGATGATATTCAGTTTAGGCAATGATGAAGTAAGACTCGATAGCCAATTGCGAGAAAGTATCGCCCGCCGCACTGTGGAAGTTGATAGAGATATCACCAAAATCAATACAAAGATCAATACAACCGAGAATATTATCAGATTTCTCGGTTACAAAATTCAATATTGGATTGCCATCAAATTAAGGTCGCATAGGATTTACAGTCCTTATTCGCATATATCAAGAGAATTGAGAAATGTTCAATTCCAAAAGGCTGGTCTCATCGCAAACAAACCATATATAATTAAAAACGAATGCAATAAAGTCGTCTATACTCAGAAATTTATAACTGATAATATTTCATTCCTTATTGGGGCACAAGGAGAGGAATTGGTGATCAATGCACTCTCCCAGTTGTCCGATGAATTTCATGTACTAAATGATGTAAATCTCCATTTTTCCAAGGCCATACGCTGGCGTGAAAGAGATGAATATATCAAGACCTGCCAGATCGACCATATTGTCGTAGGTCCAACCGGGATTTTTTTAATAGAAACAAAAAACTGGAAAACTTCCGATATTGAAACAAAATCTGATAAATTAATCTGGCAGGCAAGACGCTCAAGCCTGGCATTATGGTATTTCTTAAAAGATTACTATTGGAGAGGAGAAAGCCCCAGAATTCGGACGGTTATTGTCTCGATGCACGGCTCTCATTCGGGCAATAGATTTGATAAATATATCGACGTAATTACACCGTATCAGTTAGCCGGATATATTGGCAGAAGAAAAATTGTTTTGTCAGGAGATGCGATAAAAAAAATAATTAATATTATTCCTTGTCGAAATTAATCTCCTTTTTTGAGATTTTGGAGTGTTAGCACTATTTATTCTATGAAAAAAGATAGTCAATTCGGGATTATACTATGGGCGATATTCGTATATTTAAAATGGAAGGATTCAATGCAAAGGAATTGAAAGGATCCTCTGTTGAATTGGAAAAATCCCTCCAGACCTTCATGGAAAAGAATCTGGAGTCTCTTCTGGGAATAAAATTTCTTGCATCAGAATACCCTACTGGTAAAACCCATGGAGGGAGAGTCGACAGTCTTGGTCTTGATGAAAACGGCCTACCAGTAATTATTGAATACAAAAGGGCGATCAATGAAGCGGTAATCAACCAAGGTCTTTACTATCTTGACTGGCTTTTTGATCATCGCGGTGAGTTTGAATTACTTGAAAAATCTCGGTAAAGAATATGCCGAAAAAATTGATTGGAGCAGCCCACGGCTCCTTTGCATCGCTGGTGATTTCTCAAAATATGATATTCACGCAGTCAAGCAGATCCCAAGAAATATCGAGCTGATACGATATTGTAAATACCAGTCCGATCTTTTGCTCCTCGAACTAGTTAATTCGACAACGACTCAAAATACTCAAATAATCAAAGATATGGAAATTCCACGGAAGGGAACAAAATACAAAACTGTAAGTGATCTATTGATCGAATCCGATCCAGAATTACAAGACAGATATGAATCCCTGAAGGCTTTCATGGAGGCATTAGGTGATGATGTTCAAATTAACGTTTTAAAATATTATATAGCATTTAAACGAATCAAGAACTTTGCCTGTGTCGAGATCCATCCTAAAACAAAAGAAATTCGAGTATTTGTAAAAATCGATCCAAAATCATTGACTTTAGAACCAGGTTTTACTGAAGATTATAAGAATATCGGACATTGGGGAACCGGGGATTTGATGATTATTCTCAAATCTGAAAAAGATCTTTCAAGAGCAAAAGAGCTGATTGTCAAAAGTTATGAGTCGAATTAATCTCCACAATTCCAATTTTTTTCATCAAATAAAATTTTGATATAATTTAAATCTGAATCTTTATCATATTCTTGTTTATTCTTCTCTCCCATCTTCCAGGTATCAGTTTTATTGTCAGGATTAGGACGATTTTTTTCATCGTAATGATCAAGCGATAACAGATAAATATGTGCATAGTTTGCAGTTTCAACATAAACACAAATCCAGGGTCCACAGGCAAATGCTTTATTCGATTCAATTATTTTTTGTCTGTCATTATCATCTCTACGAAAAATATTCACAAATGTCTTTTCGGTTCCTTTTGTTCTTGTTCGAGATTTAACTGATATTCCAATCCGTTTATTCAGTTTTTTATTAAAGGCAATAATATCAATTCCTGTATGATCTACCAAAACGACCTCGAATCCAGAACGCGATAACCAATTGGCAATTGTTCTCCGAAATTGCCGATTATCTTCGAATGTCTTGTGCTTTTTTCCATCATATTCGGTTGCAATCTCTTAAAATTGAAATATTGTATAATGGTTTACTTCCCAATCACATCTTCGATCTCTATAATTCTAATTCAATTTCCTGATCCATTTAACTGTTACAAAATAATTTAGCGATTCAATTATTATTTATCCGGATAAAATTACATTGAGATGCAACCGGATAAAATAACGTTCAAGGACCCTCATATCGAGGAAAGAAAAATAGGAAAATATCCAATAAGTATTCATTATAAGATCCCGGACAAAATCCCCAGAACTGCTGTTGCATTTTCCGAACTAGCGAAAATTGAATATCGTGATCAAATGGCACAAAAAGATGGTCACGATAATCATGTTGCATCACTGCAAAAATTAATGGACGCTTTTGATGTTTTCATCCGTGAAAAGTTCAGAAAAAAACCTGTCACTTTAAAGAATAATCCCACTAATAATGAAGAATTCACGATCCTTTTGTTATGGCAAATCAGACATATCCTAACCCACAACGGCGGTATAGTTGATGATAAAAGCAAGACCCATTATGAAACAATTATACAAATGCACGAAGAAATGCAACCACTTGTTGAGTTGCCTCTAGAGTTGAAGATTGGTGAACAATTCATTATTGACTATAAAAATTACAAGAATGCTCGCGAATGTATACTAAATTACATTCAGAAACAAGTGTCCCCCGAGGATTTTCATATAATTAAATGCAGGGGATCTTTAGTAATTCATCAATTCGAAGGTTACTTATCAATCCCTTTTGAAGGAGGACACATTATTTTGGATATTGCAGAAGCAACAATGCATGGCTTCACAATCAATGTCAAGGATTCGCAAGTAATCCCTCCTGAAAACACGACATACAATCTTGAAGAGCAACGAGTCTATCTCGCAGACCAAACATCATTTTCTGCAAAATTTATTCATTAACATAAAACCGGAACATCTCTGTTGGTGTGGCTAATTTCGTTTTTTATTAAGCGGTATATACGTTAATCCCATGATTCTGACAAGTTTCTTCCCTTGCATTATTCCGAGGAGCAGTCATGCAAATATGCCTTCAATGAGGATCTTGATTATACTGTCTCGAGAATGGGAACAACTCAACAACATGAATTTTAAGCCCGTAGAATTCGACGGTTCATAAAAGAAGCCCTAAAACTATAAAAATTTGGCATCTATTGTACTCATTTTCATTTTGCACTAATTTTGTGATGCATCATTTTAGCAATTTATCAACTGTTTCAAAAGCTTTCTTTTTAATATATTGATTAACACCTTTAATCTCGTCGGTAATTTTCGCATAATTCCCATCATTCATTGGACCGATTTTCCTTAAATTCTCTTGAAATTCATTTTTAAATCTATTAGCTATTTTTTCATTTCTTATCATAATTGCTGCATTCATTATAGACACACCATGTTGAGGAGAAAACGAACGTAATCCAATTTGAACAATCGATTCATTGTAAATATGATAAGAAAATGGTCTTAATTGACCTTCGGGAATTAAAAATGCCGCGAAAGTAAATCTTTGTGGATACTGAACAGATAATCGCTTACATAACTCTAACCAAGTTAGACCTAATAATGGTTCGTTTAATGGAATATATGATAGTACGACCCAAGTGCAATCTGTCTTATTTTTAATTAATTTTATACTGTTTTTTAGATATTTTTTATAATAAGGAGGATCGATTGGAACAGGTCCACCAAAAGTAAAAATTGAATGTGCTGACTCTTGTTGATGAAGAATATTATTAATTGCTTCAACTGGTGTGTTCGAATAAATTATTTCACTATCCAACAACAAGGTAGGTAAAACAAATTTTGTGGCAATTAGAGGTTTAACATCAATATCCTTAATATCAAACCAATTTATTGATTGGATGCTTTTATCTTGATCAATTTCTTTAATTTTTACCCATGAATACTGTTTTGAATAATTAATTGCATCATCTAAAATATAGAAAGTGAAAGGTTCTCCGGAATCTGCAACCCTGTACGTTCTTATTGATTTGTCATCTATAAATTTCTCATCTTTAAACCTCGGTTCTCCAGTATTGATTGCTATCGACGGTTTTAGAAAAAAAATTCCATTCTCATTTATATTTTTTAATAATAACGAAAAAACATGATATCCAAATTTTATTGCATCTTCTAGATCATTGAATTTAATAATCCAAGTATCTGCACCAATTTGTTTTTTATAAACAAAAGGAATTTTCTTGTTGACAATTTTAAAAATATGCTCAATAATTTCTATACCAGCCCCTCGAACTCTTTCGGATGTTAATCCAATTTGGTCCATTCGTTTTGACAACTCAACTGCTAGTTGGGTAAATCCTTTTAATTCTATAACTATGAAGGAATTCTCCATGATGGACGGATATTAATTTGAAATATAATAGAATCTTCCGTTGTAAAATTACGAAAAAATTTGAATTGTAATCTTTAACCTTCGAGGAGAAAAATTAGAAACAGCGGTTTTCTGGCATAATACTCATTCCTACGGTCTCACATTAAAATAGAGGGACAAATTCACACGCATAGATTTTTAACATAAAATATTCCCATCCTTCAGCTCCCACGCTCATCAAGGTCCCTGCGGAGCGATATCGCAACGATATGGGCAAACGATTCCAGGAGTTCTGTTGAGGGATCGGGCTGACCGGGTTTCATTCCAAGGACAGATGTACCATACAGCTTCCCCTCGATGACATAGGCAATGGCAATGAAACGATCGATATTCATCAGCTTCTGGATACTCATGCCGACCAACGGGGGAATCTGGCCAAAACTGACCTCCGTCAGGGTCTTTCTCCTGCCGACAATAGTGGTGACCATCTCCTGGTACATGTCGGTACTGACCGGTGATTTCACATCGCCCGGCTGTTTCCCCATTAACCGGATGATCTTTTCAAACATACCCGGTGCAATCTCGTAGTTGGTTACCTGCAGCGTGCGGTCAGAGGGATCATACACCAGGAACAGGGTCATGGCTGCCCCGGACAACTTCCTGAGCTTTTTTACTGCCTGTTCCGGAACGGATTTGCCCGTGGGCAGGGATGCAAATTCTGTGGCGAGCTGGTTTATTGTCTCAAGCACAAGGTTCTGCTGGTGCAGTTCTTCCTCAACCCGTTTCAGCTTGGTTACTTCCGCGGCCACGGTCACGATGGCACGCCGGTCGTTGATCGTGACCGGGATGGCAGAGAACTGGACATGGACACGCCTGCCCCCCTTTCCTGTCATGGCCAGGGATACATTCTCAAGTCTGCCCGCTATGGCCATGCGTCCCACGAGCCGGGCAGAGTCCGTAAGGGAAAACAATCCCAGTTCCACGGGATTCTTTCCCAGGATTTCTGTTTCCGTATACCCGCTGCTCGTTAAGAACGCGGCATTGACCTCCAGGAATTTAGTATCCGGGTAACTGTTGATCGCAACCGGGTACGGGCTGTTCTCGAAGATGGTCCGGAACTTTCTCTCGCTCTCGTGCAAGGCTTCCAGGGCCTTCCTGAGCCCGATCTCGGCAGCCGCTTTTACGGAGATAATGTCGATGATCTCCCGGGCAGAGGGAGGCAGGACGAGAGGTTCTCGCGTCATAATGCAGAGGACCCCCATTACCTGCCCTTCGGAATTGCACAGCGGTGTCCCGGCATAGCCCCGGATGTTGAACGCATGAAGGTCACTGCTATCCGGAAAGAGCTTCTGGACCTCGTCCGGGTACACACAGAATCCTTTCTCCGTTGTATTTTCGCAGGGAGTCCCCTTCAGGGTGTAGGAATAATCCGGGATTTTTTTGCCGTCAAGGAGCATGGAGACCACCTGCACATGGTTCTTATCCGGGGCGATCTCCCCGATCATGATACAGTCCGCCCCCAGCCAGGTGCTGATACTCTCCGTTATCCGGTCCAGCGAATCCGTCCCGGTCGTTCCCACCATGCCCGTGACCATAGCCTGGAACGCTGACTCCGTAGCCTTGCGCTCGGTAACGTCACGGAAGGAAAGCAGCATGGCTGGCGAGCCTTTAAAGGAGATTTTTTTGCCGATGCATTCAACCCATCTCTCTTTTTTTTCACACGTGATAACTTTATAATTTACCTCGTAGCTGTCGATACCGCGTGAAACCTGGAGAAAATCGCGGACAGCATTCCCCTTAAATTCCGGAGAGATAATATCAAATACGTTAATAGTTTGTGTCGTATTCCGGTCGGAGGGATACCTGATAATGTCCCGGGCCCTGCTGTTTGCAAACTGAACAATCCCGGAAAAATCCACGATGATAATACCATCGCCGGATTGTTCCACCATGGCCCGGAATTTCTCTTCACTTTCACGCAGCACCAGTTCTTTCTGACTGAGCAGATCATAATTATCCCGGAGTTCCTCTTCGACACGTCTCCATTCGGTAATATCCCGGATGGACTCTATCGCCCCGGTAATCCTGCCATCCTTCTCATAAAAAGGAGATGCTTTCAGCCAGAGGACCCGTTTTTCTGCACCGGGGACAGCCAAAATTGTTTCTGCCGTAAAGGTACTACCTTCTTTCCGAAGGTGCCGGTAGTGCTTCCTCATATCCGGATCGTCCTGGAAGACAAGGTCAAGAAGGACTGGTCGGCGCTCCCCGTATAGGGCGACTGCATAGGCATAATCCCCCGTTCCCACAATATCACGGGCTTTGACACCGGTCATTTCTTCAATGGCACGGTTCCAGGCGATGACGGTGCCCTCACGGTTGACGACAAACGTGGCATCGGGAAGAAAATCGATGATATCGGCAGATCTGCGTTCACTTTCCCTGAGGGCCTGCTCAGCCTGTTTTCGTTCGGATATATCGGTGGAAATATTGATGACCACATCACTGTCTCCCCACCGGGCGATCTTTGCATGGACTTCAAGCGGGATCTGCTGCCCGTCTTTTCGGGAATGCAGGACTTCAAAAGATGCCTCACCGGATTTCTTAAGATCTTCCATGCATTCGGTAAGGGGTTTGGCAGACGAAGGAATGTCGAGTTGCCCGAGATTCAGGTCAAGGAACTCGGTGAGCGAATAGCCATGGAGATCGAGATTCTTCTTATTCGAATACAGAAAATTTCCCATGAAATCGAAGACCGTAATGGCAGCGGGAGAGGAATTGACCAGATCGGCAAGAAGAGCATTTTCTTCCTGTGCCATTATCTCCCTGGTCCGGTCTTCAAGCATGATGACTACTCCCTTTTCTCCCCACCCAAATACCAGGGGGATTATATGGGTACGGAATGCCCTCCAGTCCTTTTGTACCGGGACCCATGCATTTGCAACAGACTCTTTTCCTGCCATTCCCTGTCGTACGGGATCGCGGATCCGGTCGATCAGACCGGGACCGATGGGGGTTGTGTTGATATCCTGGTTTTCGATGTGATCTTTACTGATTCCAAATGCCAGAAGAAATGAATCATTTACCTTACGAACGGTATACATTTCATCAAGAACAAGGATGAGGTCCGACGATTGGCTGAGGATCTGGTCGAACGGGAGCCTGGTCGAGAGGGTATACAATTTCGCCGGGCCGACTTTTCTCATATTCACCTGACCGGAAACGAAGAGGGAATTAAGATATTTTGTCGTTGTTATTCTGCTCAGGTTCAGGTTTTTTGAAATTTCTTCAATAGTCAGCCCTTTTTGAGCATCCCTTAAAAGGCCAATTATGTTCTGGTAGTAGTTCTCGTTCAAAAATACCCCTCATTCAGTGGACCCGATTGCAGACACAGGATAAATAATTGAATTAATCTTTCTTTCTGGAAATAATCATTGTGACCCGATTACACATCCTGAATAGACTTTTGATAAACAAAAGTAATAATGTTTATATATTAAATAAACAAATTTTATTAAATACGATAAATCTCAACAATTATTTGATCACTATTCGATGGATCATGTGAAGACTTTGAAGAATAATCAGATTTCAAATCAACCGGTTATCATGACTGAAACGGGGTGAACTGACCGGTTTCTGCTTTTTATTGGTGTTCAACGTGTCTGTGCCCTGCAATCACATCTCCCTTCTCTATGTAGACGACGAACCGGCACTGCTTGAACTCGGCAGACTTTTTCTGGAAAAATCCGGCCAGTTCCGTGTTGACACGGCGACATCGGCTCAGGAAGCACTCGAGATACTAAAATCGACTTCCTATGATGCGATTGTCTCTGATTACCAGATGCCGGATATGGATGGTATTGCGCTCCTCAAAGAGATCCGTGCTGGATTTCCTGATCTCCCGTTCATCATATTCACGGGTAAAGGCAGGGAGGAAGTAGCGATTGAAGCTTTTGATAACGGAGCTGATTTTTACCTCCAGAAAGGAGGAAACCCGACACCGCAGTTTTTGGAGCTCGGGCACAAGATAATTGCTGCAGTGCGGCGCAGGCAGGCGGAGAAAGCATTACAGGATAGTGAGATGAGGTACCGGAACGTTGTGGAAGACCAGACTGAATTTATCTCGCGGTTTCTTCCCGATGGTACCCACGTATTTGTGAACGAGGCATATTGCCGGTATTTTAACAAATCCCGTGACGAGATCATCGGAAAAAGATTCAAACCTGATATCCTGCAGGAGGATAAGAACCTTGTCAGAGATCATTTTCTTTCCCTGACGAAGGAAAACCCGATTGCCTCGATCGACCATCGCATCATTATGCCTGATGGTAAGTTCCGCTGGCAGCGCTGGAGCGATCGGGCAATTTTTAATGACGGGGGAGCACTTATCGAATACCAGTCCGTTGGCCGGGACATCACGGAAACCAAACGTAATGAAGAAGACCTGCGCCTGAAGAATGTTGAACTCCAGGCTGCGTATGAACAGATTGCTGCAACAGAGGAAGAGCTCAGGTCCAGTTACGATGATCTTGCGCAAAGCCAGCGTTCTCTTGAAGACAAAGAGACCACCCTGAATGCGATCCTTCAGGAATCCCCCATACCGCAATTCGTGATCGGCCGGGATCACAAGATCCTGTACTGGAACCATGCGCTTGCTGCGCAGAGCGGAATAATGGCACATGAGGTGGTAGGAACCAATCAGCAATGGAGGGCATTCTACTCCACCCGGCGTCCATGTCTGGCCGATCTTCTTGTAGATGAATCAAAGGATACGATTCCGGAATGGTATGCGGATAAATATGCCAAATTCGCTCTCATCGATAATGCCTATGAAGTGACGGACTTCTTTCCCCAGATGGGAAAGGCGGGAAAATGGCTGTACTTCACGGCAGGTCTCATCAAAAACCGGAAAGGGGATATCATCGGAGCCGTCGAGTCGCTGGAAGATATCACCGACAGGAAAACAACAGAACTGGACCTGCTGAAAATGAATGATGAACTTCATGCCGCATATGAACAGCTGACTGCATCAGAGGAGGAGCTCAGGTCCAGTTACGATGATCTTGTAAAAAGCCGGCACGCGCTCCAGGAAAGTGAGGAAAGGTACAGGAATGTAGTCGAGGACCAGACTGAATTTATCTGCCGCTTCAGACCGGATGGAATACACAATTTTGTGAACGATGCGTATTGCCGGTATTTCGGTATGCCGAGAGAGGAAATCATCGGGCAGAGGTTCATTCCAAAAATACCAGAAGAGGACAGGGGATTAATCCGCTCGCATTTCGCATCGCTGACAGATGAACATCCCGTCGCAACAGTCGAGCACCGGATTATTTTGCCTGATGGTTCTGTCCGATGGCACCAATGGAGCGACCGGGCGATTTTTAATGAATCCGGCGCTCTTGTTGAATACCAGTCAGTTGGCCGCGATATTACTGACTGGAAGACAGTAGAACTGGACCTGAGGAAAAAGAATGACGGACTTCGCTGGGCGTATGAACAACGTATTGCACGTGAAAATGAACTCCGGCACAACGATGACGAACTGCCGGGTGCTGTTGAGTTCAAGACTGATGCCTTGCCTCGTGGGGATTTCTAAAAGACCGCTAATGCTTCTGAGGCTTTCGAAACAGTACGGATGGGATATATGAGAACTGAGAAAGTGATGTATTTCACGGAGAAGGAGGAGGATTTTGCAAACCTCCTTATCGGGATTGGTACAAAGAGAAATGTGGCCAAAGTGCTGGTTTTTCTTGCCAACATTCCGGAAGCAACATCGCGGGAGATCGAGCGCAGCACGGATCTCCGCCAGCCTGAGGTCAGTATAGCAATGAAGTACCTGATAGATCTGGGCTGGATCAGGAGCAGAGAGAGCAAGGCTGAGAGCAAAGGGAGACCGGTCAAGATCTATGAACTCGCAAAACCGATTACCGAGATTTTGGACGGCATTGAGAAGAAGAAGGAGAAGGAAGCCAACAGCCAGCTCGCGCATATCCAGAAATTACGGGACTACCTCCGCTGAATTT
>Ga0187854_10000796_pt1 | contig 36033 bp, 27 predicted proteins | sample June2016WEW_6_15_FD_132445 | JGI IMG/M metagenome (GOLD analysis project Ga0187854, IMG submission 132445) | Peatland microbial communities from SPRUCE experiment site at the Marcell Experimental Forest, Minnesota, USA - June2016WEW_6_150 | ecosystem: Environmental > Terrestrial > Soil >... | reverse complement strand
GTCTGAACGCGGAATTTCCGACACGAACCAAGGGCGTGGTTGAAAAATGCACCTTCTGCCCGGAGCGACTCGCGAGCGGCAAATTGCCCGCCTGTGTCGAAGCGTGCACACCCAAGGCATTGGCGTTCGGCGACCTGGAGGACCCGAACTCACAAGTGAGAGGCTGGTTGGGGTCCAGATTCGCGATTCGCCGCAAGGCTGAACTGGGAACTTCTCCGGAGGTTTATTACATAGTCTGAGGTGCGCCGATGTTCATGTTTGAGAAGGCCCTGGCCGGCAGCCGGAGATACTGGATCTGGATCCTCGTGCTCCTCGCGGTTATCGCCATCGGATTCGTTTCATATCTGCGCCAGCTGAGTTTTGGACTGGGAATTACCGGTATGGGCCGCGATGTTTCCTGGGGACTTTATATCGCACAGTTCACTTTTCTCGTGGGTGTGGCAGCCTCCGCCGTGATGGTGGTGCTGCCCTATTATCTGTACGACTACGCACTATTCTCCAAGATCACTATCTTGGGTGAGTTTTTGGCCATATCCGCGGTCGCGATGTGCGGCCTGTTCATCTTCGTCGATATGGGGCAGCCGTCTCGGATTCTGAATGTTCTCCTGTATCCCACCCCGGCTTCGATGATGTTCTGGGACCTGGTCGCGCTCTCGGGATATCTGGTACTGAACGCCGTCATTACGTTGGTTACACTCAGCGCGGAGCGCAAGAGCGTGGCGCCGCCGGCGTGGATCAAGCCGATCATTCTGGTTTCCATTCCATGGGCTATCAGCATCCACACGGTCACGGCCTTTCTCTATAACGGCCTGCCCGGCCGATCCTTCTGGCTGACTGCGCTCCTGGCGCCGCGTTTTCTGGCTTCCGCCTTTGCCAGCGGCCCGGCGCTTCTCATCCTGCTTTGCATGATCATGCGCAAGCTGACGAGATTCGACGCCGGCAGAGAGCCCATTCAAAAACTGGCTCTCATCGTAATGTACGCTTTGGGTGCACACCTGTTTTTTGTGCTCATGGAAGTCTTCACCGTTTTCTACAGCGGCATACCGGAACAGATACAGCATTTTCACTATCTCTTCCTGGGGCTGGACGGGCACGCCGCGCTGGTCCCTTGGACATGGGTGTCGGTGGTGTTGACGCCTGTCGCCCTCTGTCTGTTGATTTGGCATCGGACTCGTAAAGACGAAAAGGTCCTGGCATTCGTATGCGTGTTAGTGTGCCTCTCGCTCTGGATTGACAAGGGAATTGATCTGATCGTGGGCGGGTTCGTTCCCTCGCCGTTGGGCGCGGTCACCGAATATGCACCCACCCTCCCCGAGGTGGCGATCACGCTCGGCATCTGGGCATTCGGCTTTCTAACCCTTACTGTGTTTTACAAAATAACCCTGTCTGTGCGCGCCACTCTCGAGGGATAAGGCGAGCGCTGCCGGCCTGGTACCCGTTTAGCTCTGGGGTCATCGAGATGTCCTTTAGAAGCAAAAAGCTGCCACGGATTCCACGGATTTTATGAAGGCACTACCAAAAGGCGATGTTTCTTGCCGCCTCCAGGATGCAGGCGAAGACTCCGGCATCATTTGGTGCGCCTCGATACGCTCATACCGCATGCATATGAATTCGTGAAATCCGTGGAATCCGTGGCTGCTTTGAGGGGCTAAACAGATACCCGGCCTGAAGGCAGCTGCTCGATCGCAAGTCTCCGACAGGGATGCTGCTGAAACGGGGCAGTTCCGGGTCTTTCAGTTGTGCGCAATCAGATCCGAGATTAACTCTTCGAGCGCAGCAGGATCAAATCTGCCCATCTTGAAGTACTGGCGTTTCCCGCTCCGATCGTAAACCCAACTCATAGGCAGCGCCGGCGTCTCTCCAGCATCCCTATCAAAAGTCTTGATAAACACATCGTCATCCTGCTTCGGGTCCTTGATCAGGGTCAAGAACTCCGCCTTCTGCTTGTCGAGGAAGGGAATTGCCGTGGGAGCCTCCTCATCGAAGGAGACGGTGATCACTTCCAGGCCTTTGGCATGGTATTTCTGGTACAGCCTGACGATATCCGGAAATTCGGCCACGCACGGCGAGCACCAGGTAGCCCAGAAGTTTACCAGGACCACTTTGCCCTTCTGTCCTGCCACGGCCTTGTTGAGGCCGGCCGGGTCCACCTGGGGCAGGGATCGTTTTTGCTGGGCTGTTCCGCCTGCGAGCAAAAGGCTCGTTGCGAGAGGCATGAGTAGAAACTTTCTCTGCATCCGAATCACCATGATCCTTCCTCCGGCGTGGGCGTGTTTGCGATAAATCCGGAATCCAACCGCACCGTGTAACGAAGAAGCAGCATACGCTTGGTCGGTGCGTAATAATACATCGGCTTGTACTCGATCCCAAACGAGGGAGTTGCGCTTGCTTGCCTTGCCCGAATGTTCTGGACTATATACAGAACAACATAGATTCGGCCGCATTGGGTGTAGAATCGAAGATCATCAGGATTGCTGGGGCACTCGGTGAGTGAGACTTTGATCGCAGGTAACGACAGGCATGTGTTGGCTCACAGCTTCAGGATCTGATTCCATGATCCCTGTTGCGGGGCCGGTTCGCCGAAGTGCTCAGCAAGTTCATCAGGAAATGGACGGTCGCAGATGATAGACGTCATCATTCTGATCCTGTTTGCGTTCTTGCTGGTAGTTGCGATCTGGCTTCTGCTCACATTTAAAGACGTGTCGCGCAGGCTTCTGCGCAGCTTCGATGCGATGGGCAACACACTGGACGATATTAAACGAGCACTGCAAGCTTTAAACAGTGAGATCCACTCTGCGGCGGATCTCTTGGAAGATGATCTGCGAAAAGCCAACGATACACGGGCATCCACCCAGAGAGTTCTGGGAGACATCCGCGAGGCCGTGGAATCCATGAAACGCCGTTAAGGCAGCATGAGGAGGAGCACAATGGATCAGAGAATCGATCCATACAAGGGCTATCGCTTTCTTGTGGAAATCGACGGCATCCAGCAAGCGGCATTTGCGGAATGCAGCGGTCTGGGCTCGGAGATCGAAGTCGTCGAATACCGGGAGGGTGGTGAGGGAAGCCCCGTGCGCAAAGTGCCGGGGCGCGTCAGATACCCGAACATCGTCTTGAAGTGGGGTGTCACCAGCTCGCGCGAGCTCTATGATTGGCACTTGCAGATCATCAACGGCACTGTCGTGCGCAAGAGCGGTTCTGTGGTTCTACTCGATGATCAGGGGCAGGAGAAAGTGCGCTGGAATTTCTCGGAAGCCTGGCCCAGCAAATGGGAAGGCCCCACGCTCAATGCCCGCGGCAATGACGTGGCCATCGAAGCCCTGACGCTGACGTGCGAGAGAATCCAGCTGGCATAGACTCCGGATTGGACCTGCGCCGTGAGAATCTGCAGATGTCCTGGAAGAAGCGCCGCTATCCGCGGTCTGTAATAGCTGGCCTTCTTCGACAGGATCCGTTTGAGCCTGGAGCGCTCCCATGAGCAAGAAGTCAAACGCCAAGATTCGCATTGGCATCTCCTCCTGCCTGCTTGGCGATAAAGTGAGATTCGACGGCGGTCACAAGCACGACCGCTACATTACCGACACTCTGGGTGGATACTTCGAATGGGTGCCTGTCTGCCCGGAAGTGGAGCTTGGACTGGGCGCGCCGCGCGAAACGATGCACCTCGAACAGTCCGCGGACGATATACGGCTGATAATGCCGAAGGTCGGGCGTGACCTGACCGAGCCCATGCAAGCCTATGCCCGTAAACGGACTGCAAAGCTTGCACGGGAAGATTTGAGCGGATATATCTTCAAGAGCGGCTCTCCCAGCTGCGGTTTGTATCACGTGCGTGTCTATGGGGCAGGCGGCATGCCGAGCCGCACAGAGCGCGGCCTTTTTGCAGCGGCGATGGCGGAGCGGTTCCCGTCTCTGCCGATCGAGGAGGAAGGGCGTCTGGCCGATCCTCACCTTCGGGAGAACTGGATCGAGCGTGTGTTTGCGTACTGGCGGATTCAGAAGCTCTGGAACAGCCGCTGGACCGTCCGCGATCTGGTTTCGTTTCACGCGGCGCACAAACTGATACTCCTCGCGCACTCCCCCAAGGCACTCCCGGCGCTGGGACAACTGGTGGCGGGGGCAAAGGGAATGCCGTGCGCAGAGCTGCGGCGCGAGTATCATGAAGGTTTTATGAGCGTGCTCGCGATCCCGGCCACGCGCGGGCGGCACGCGAACGTGCTGCAGCACATGGCCGCCCGATGCTTCGATCTTGAAGACCTTTCAGGCGCTGTTTGACCGCTATTTCAGACCCTCGCGTCGTCGATCGGATCCTGCGCCATTATGGATGCTATTTCCCTTCGATCTGGTAAACGTAGGCGATAAGATTGCGAATATCTTGCTGCTTCAATTGGTCCCCGAAGCCAGGCATTGCGCTGGATTTCCCGACCGCCGCGGTTCCCTTCGAAATTGCCGTAAACAAGTCATTCTCAGTCAGCTTCGACATCGTTGCCTTGTCGGTCCAATCTGCCGGTTTAGTCTTGAGTAGTTTTGCGCCGGGCCCATCCCCCTTGCACTGCTCACCATGACATCGCAGGCAGGTTTTCTTGTAGACTTCAAGTCCGGCCTTGGCATCACCTTTAACCTGCGCCGCAATCGTGGGAACAGCCAAGTGCACAATAACTAGAGATACCACAATGACTACCGTTGCTAATAGCGCCGTCTTCTTCAGCATGTCTTTTGACCTCACATTCAAATAATCAATGTTTGTAAATGGATAGAGCAATAGTCCCGCCTCTTGTTCCGATTCCTGATCTCCCCTGCGTGCCCCAAGACATGAACCACAACTTCCGGCCTCTTGCCTGTGCCGAGGCAGTTCAAGTCTCTTGCTACGGGGACTCCAAGCGCGGTTTGGTGCAATTATTTTGCCATATTCCAGATATTCTATAATAATGACAGATTATTGAGATTGTCAGTGACTTAGCGTCTCGGTCGCATTCAGAAGATCAGCCTGGATTTGAAAGCTCGGGTTAGCTCGCGCGGCAGCACTATGACAAATTGTCAGCCACGACCTGAGCCGAGATCCAGTCGGTTTTCAAATCATGCCGTGACTCCGCGCGCTGAAATGCGGGTGCTGTCCATTGTCTTGTCCAGGCGACGTCAGCTGGCAATTCTCGGCACCTCAGGTTCCCTGGATCTCAATGAAGGAGTTCATGAAGCCAGCCGCTGTTCCTTTATTTCATCGGTTCAGTTTCAGAATCATCGCCGGTCTGGTCTCCATGCTCATCCTCGTCGGCATTCCGTTTTTCGTGCTTTTCCTGCGCTATCATGAGAGCCAGTTGCTGGAGACCATGGAGAACTCCACGACCAACATGGGACGAATTCTCACTCATCAAATCGAGGTCTCCGTCCTCGAGCGGCGCAACCACGATTTGACTCAGATCGTTGCCAGGCTATCCGAGATCGGTGATGCCCGGAAAATCATGGTCATCAATCCTGACAACAAGGTAGTCCATTCCTCGGACAGCTCGGAATTGGGACGAATGCTTTCGCGTCAGATAGAGCCCGGATGCCGCGAGTGCCATTCCTCGCTCGCCCTGAAGGACACGATTTCTATCAAGGACGCCCAAGGCCATCGCTACTACCGGACGGTGACAGTGATCCAAAATCGTCCGAATTGCACTTCATGCCACGATCCCCGCTCGACGGTCAACGGCATCCTGATCATGGACTTTTCGCAGGACGCACTCCAAAAACAGATTCAAGCCGGTGCGCTGCGCATGCTGGCCATGGGGGGCGCGATGCTGGCGCTGACCATCGGCGTCTTGTATATCGTGCTCAACCATTTGGTCCTGCGCAAGTTGAGGCGGTTGGGGGAGGCAACGGAACAGATCGGACAAGGCAAGTTTAAGCGCGTTGAGATGCCCGGCAACGACGAGTTCACCCAGCTGGCCGAGAGCTTCAACGCAATGTCAGGCCGATTGGAAACCGCGATGGAGGAAATTCAGGGGAGTAAGGATTACCTCGAGAGCGTCATCAATAATATCGATGATGAGATTATTGTGCTTGACCGGGACTATCGGGTCGTAACGGCCAACGCGGCTCATTTCCGCAACCAGGCGATCATGGACCACGATGGCGCCACCACGGGTGGCGGCACTGGCGAGTCCCATGAATACGACATCACCGCCTGCAAGCACACCTTCGACAATGGGCAGGTTCATAAGGAAGTTCAGACGGTGATTAGACCAGATGGCAAGGAAAGATACGTCGAGGTCTTTTCTTCCCCGTTGCGGAACGAGGCGAATGAAATCCACCAGGTTATCGAGGTACGCAGGGACATCACGGAGCGGAAATTGCTCGAAGCCAATCTGGCCCATTCAGAGAAGCTGGCTTCGATGGGACTGCTAGCGTCCGGATTATCGCACGAGATCAACAACCCCTTGGCCTCTATTTCTACCTTCGTCGAAGGGCTGAGACGAAGGCTGGATGGGTTGCGGGAATCGTCTTCCGAGAATCTGGGCGGATTGGGGGCTTCCCTGGGCTTGATCCAGCGCGAAATCGAGCGCGCCAGGGATGTCACCCGGCGCCTGCTAATTCTGGCCCAGAAAGATGAGTATGGCCCGTCCCTGGTGAATCTCAACGATTCCTTGCAGGAGACAATTCTGTTGGTGCAGTACGAGGCTTCGAAGCGAGGAATCGAAATCTCATTGGAGCTGGGGTCTGACATGCCGACTTTGAAACTGTCGGAAGCTCAGGTCAGGCAGGTTTTCTTGAATCTCCTGCTCAACAGCCTCCAGGCCGGAAAAGAGGGTGGGCATATCTGGTGCCGCACGTGGCGGGAGGCTAGGCGCGCGTTTGCCTCGGTGGCAGACGACGGGTTCGGAATCGAGGCATCGGATCAGGTTCGCATCTTCGAGCCGTTCTTTTCCAAAAAGGCATCAGGTCAGGGAACTGGTCTTGGCCTGTTCATCTCCAAGTCGATCGTTTCCAGATGGGGTGGGGACATTAGAGTCGAAAGCCAGAGCGGTCGGGGAGCAAAATTCACCATATGGGTTCCTCTACAGACATGAAACAATTCGAGCGCACTCCAAGGATTCTGGTGGTTGATGACGACAGCAGCTTCCGCTGTCTGGTTACGCAAGAGCTGGCGCGGACATTTTCCGAGGTTGTCCCAGCCGAATCCGCCGCCAGGGCGTTGCAGCTGTGCGACGAGGCGAACTTCGATGTCATTCTGCTCGACATCCGAATGCCTGGAAAAAGCGGGTTGGAAGTGCTCAAAGAACTCAAAGTCAAATCCTTTGAGAGTGAGGTGGTGATGCTCACCGGGCATGCCACCATCGACACGGCGATTGAAAGCCTGAAGATGGGAGCTTATGACTACGTGTCGAAACCATGCAAGCTGGCGGAACTGGAATCGATCATCCATAAAGCTTACGAAAAGTGCCTTTTGCGCCGTCAGAACTGGACGTTGCGCAACCTCCTGGATCGGCAGTCGAGCTCCACTCGATTCATTGGCGAAAGCCATGCTTTGAGACAAGTGCTGGAAATAGTGCGCAAAGTCGCGGCCACGGATACGACGGTTTTGATTCAAGGTGAGAGCGGGGTCGGCAAGGAGTTGGTGGCTCAGGCCGTCCACAGGGACAGCTCCCGGGCATCCGAGCAATTTGTCGTGGTCGACTGCACATCGCTCCAGGAAGAGCTTTTGCAGTCCGAGCTGTTCGGCCACGAAAAAGGGGCGTTCACGGGAGCTCTCGCGCTCAAGCACGGCTTGTTCGAGGTAGCGGACGGCGGGACTCTCTTTTTCGATGAAATAGGCGAGCTGTCTCCCGTCCTTCAAGCGAAGCTTTTGCGGGTGGTGGAGACCGGGCAATTCCGTCGTCTGGGAGGATTGCGCGATATCCATGTGAATGTCCGGATCATTGCTGCCACCAATCGCAATCTCGAGCAGATGGTGCGCGATGGGCAAATTCGAGAGGACCTCTATTACCGGATCAACGTCATTACCATACGCGTCCCACCCTTGCGCGAGCGGAGAGAGGACATACTTGCCCTTGTGGAGCATTTCATAAGCCGCATGCCGGGCCGAAAGCACGTCCGTGCCAGCGAGGACGCATTGGAGATCCTCCACCAATACTCTTGGCCGGGAAATATCCGTGAACTGCAAAATGTCATCGAGAGGGCTCTAATCCTTGCAGAGGGCGATGTCATACAGCCCAGGGATCTCCCCAACAACATGAACGCCGATCAGGGCGCGCCGCTTTACCAACTGGAGAAGGGGTTCCCCAGCTTGCGGGATCTCGAGCTCAAGTACATCCAGAATCTGCTCAAGCGCTTTTCCGGACATAGGAGACAGATCGCAACAACCCTCGGAATCAGTGAGCGCAGCCTTTATCGGAAACTGCGGGAATATGGGCTCGACCAAGGTTCCGATTCGACGTGACACTTTGGCAGTCCTGCGGTCATTTGCCTCAAACCCTAGAATATCCATCTATATAGACGCGATTATTCATTCTGCGTGTATCAATCAGTGATTTGTCTGCCTGCCATTTTGTCAGGTCACGGCCTCTTCGAGCCGATCTGTCCCGCCGCATAACCATTATGATGTCAACAGATTATATTCCATGCACCTTTTTGGCTTGCTGATTGCATATCCCTGAGACAGTTTAGCATTACCTTCTCAAACATTTGCCTGTGCAGAGCAGGCATTGTGACCGTTAGCGGTATGGCGACGCATGCCCCAGATGCAGTCGCTTGGAATTGGATGGTCTTGTAGGCAACGGAGGGGCGCACGGATGGCACCGTCCTGGAAGCGCGGAGCGATCAAAGCTATCGGAGCGCTGGTCGCGATGTCGATCCTGGCATCGGGCACTGCGTATTCAGTCCGGAACTGGCGCAACCGGGTCGCCCAGCCGATACAGTTCAATCACCGTAAGCACACGGCCCAGATGGAGTGCTCGGCTTGCCACACCTACTACTCCCAGGGCGCCCACTCGGGTTTGCCGGACGAGAGCATTTGCTCCATCTGCCACGCAACCCCTCTTACCAAGAGTCCCGAGGAAGCCAAGCTGCGCAAGATCCTGGCGGATGGAAAGCCACTGGTGTTCAGCAAGCTGTTTCATCTTCCAGACTATGTCTATTACTCGCATCGCAGGCACGTTGTTTTGGGGAAGCTTGAGTGTGTCCAGTGCCACGACAGAATCGCCAACACGGAGGCGCCACCCTCCCAACCGCTGGTAAAGATAACGATGACCTACTGCGTACAGTGCCATGAAAAGTCGAAGGTGACAACCGACTGCAAGTCTTGTCACCGTTAACGCCGGACAGAATGGATATGAAGAGAAGAGAGTTTCTTCTGCTGACAGGGGCTGCGGGCGCCTCGGCGGCTCTGGGTTCGTTATGGGGGTATATGACCTCCACTGGCGGTTCCATTCCCGGAGTTCTGCCGGACATCGAGAGCTTTGTCATGACGACATGCCTGATGTGCCCGGGTGGTTGCGGCATCAAGGTGCGCCTGCTCGATGGGTATCCTACCAGCATCAGCGGCAATCCTAATCACCCTATCAATGCTGGCGGAGTTTGCACCGAAGGCATGTCCGCGCTCCAACTGCTCTATCATCCGGAGCGATTGACCCGTCCCATGAAGCGCAAGGGGAGAAAGGGAACCGCTGAATTCGAGCCGGTCAGTTGGGACGAGGCTTGGGATGCGATTATCGGAGCCATGAAGCGACTCGATAGCCGCAAAGCGGCGGAGAAGTGCGCCTTTATTCTCGGGCGAACCGGCGGGACTATGGCGGATTTGGTGCATCACTTCATGGAGACATGGGGTTCCCGCAATATTCTGCTGGATCAATCCGGCGACGGTTACTCTCAGGTTTTCCAGGTCATGCACGGGCTGCCGGCGCGTCCGGCGTTCGACTTCGACAACGTCGATTTCGTTCTGTCTTTCGGCGCAGATCTGTTGAATTCCTGGGAGTCTCCGCTGCAGTTTCAGCGCAGCTATGCATTATTTCACGCCGCGGGACGAAGCGTGAAGGGGACGTTGGCCTTGGCTGACATCCGTTTTTCGCGCACGGCAGAACAAGCGGGCGAGTGGGTGGGAATAACGCCGGGATCGCATGGCGCTCTCGCGCTGGGCATCGCCTACGTGATGTTGCGGGAGCGCCAGTACGATGCGGAATTCGCGGAAGAGCACCTCTACGGATTCAATGATGTCTTGGACAACGATGGCAAGATGGCTAGGCAGGGCTACCGAAGCCTGGTGCTGCGCGACTATTCTCCCGAGGTAGTCTCACGTCTGACCGGGGTTCCGATCGATGGGATCATCAATCTGGGCAAGGCATTCGGCGAGAGCCCGAGCGCGCTCGCCCTCTTTGACGAGAATGTGACCGCTCAGCCCGGCGGGATCTACGCGGGCATGGCCATTCATGCTTTGAATCTTCTGAAAGGGAACATCAATCGGCCCGGCGGCATTTATCTGCAGCCCAGGGTGCCGCTTGCTCCACTTGCTCCGCCACCTTCCGGCGGCGCTTTTCCGCGAAGCACCCAGGCAGTAGAAGACCTGCCCGCTATTGTTTCAGCTGTGGAGCCGGAGATCGCCTTTGTCTATTATTCCAATCCGGCCTACTCTTCCGTTTTCCGCACTCAGATAAAGGAAGCGCTGAAAAAAATCGGGATGGTGATCTCTTTCTCCCCCTTCCTCGACGAAACTAGCCCTTACGCCGATTTTGTTCTTCCGGAAGCTCTTCCCCTCGAACGATGGGAAGACCGCCTCTTCCCGACGTCTTCGCCGAGTGCGGGTTGGGAGATCGTGCAGCCCTGCATTCAGGCTGCAGGCGAAACACGCCATGCAGGCGACCTGATGCTGGATCTGGCTCGACGCCTGGGCGGGAGAATGGCGGCAGCCATGCCATGGAAAGATTTCGAGGAAATTTTGAAGCACCGTGCCCTGGGTCTATTTGAAGCCCGGGCTGGTTTGCCCAGTCGGGACACATTCGACCAGGGTCTGCTGGGAGAAATGGAATCGAGGGGCTGGTGGATGTCGTCGTACGGCACTTTCGATGAGTTCTGGCAGAAACTTATCGCGACAGGCGCCTGGGTGGATCCGAATTTCCAGGTGAGGAGCTTCTACGATTATAGCGGACAGCCGGACGGCCGCATTGATTTGTATAGCCGCGAGCTTCAGAAGCGCCTAGCACGATCCGACGTAGCGGTACCCGAGATAGAGTTCTTGCCTCATTATCATTCCGAAGGCATGCCAATCGCTGTTCCGGACCGTCCGTTGACGCTAAACCTCTACCGCCCGGGCAAGCTTCAAGGAGGGGCCACCGGCATGCTTCCTTGGGCGCGCTTGGTTTCGATGCCGCTCGACAGGATCGCAGGTGATCCCTGGGCGGAGATCAGTCCCAAGGATGCGCAGGCAGGTTCTTTCGGCGAACTGGACTGGATCTGGATTGAAAGCGCGGCGGGTAGAATCAAGGTACGCGCGGTGATTTCTCCGGGATGCGCCCCCGGTGTCGTCAATCTGCCCTATGGCCTTGGTGCAATGGGAAGCAACGGAAAAGAGCGCGGGGTCAATGCGCTCGACCTGATTACCCCGGAGCGCGACCCGCTCTCCGGCTTGACCTATCGAGTTGGAACCAAAGTGAAGATTTACAAGGCCTAGGAGCGAGCATGCCTCGTTGGGGAATGGTGATCGATTTGGATAAGTGCACGGGGTGCCGCGCGTGCGAAACCGCCTGCGCCATGGAAAACAATGTACCTACCGCGAGCGACGATCAGCTCGCGGAAGGGCGTGGAATCACATGGATGAAAGTTCTGATCCAGGTCTCCGGTGAGTTTCCTCAAACCAAAATCACGCATATCCCGAGGCCCTGCATGCAATGCGATAACCCGCCCTGCACCAAGGTTTGCCCCGTGAAGGCCACCTATATGGCTGAGGACGGGATTGTGGCCCAGATCTATGCTCGCTGCATTGGGTGCCGCTATTGTGCGAACGCCTGCCCGTATTCGGTCAAATATTTCAACTATTACGAACCCCACTGGCCTGAAGGCATGAGGCGGCAGTTGAATCGGGATGTGTCGGTGCGCCTAAAGGGCGTCGTGGAAAAATGCACCTTCTGCCATCACCGGCTCCAGAAGACTCGCGAAAGCGCGCGCGCGGAAAACCGGAATTTGGCGGAGGCCGACTACCAGCCCGCATGCTCCGAAATATGCCCCTCGAAGGCCATTGTCTTCGGCGACCTTCAAAATCCGAGCCACCGCGTTTACGAACTGTCGCGCACGCCGCGTGCCTCGCGCTTGATGGAAGATCTGGGCACGGAGCCCAAGGTTTTCTACCTGAAAAAGGAGACTTGATCCATGTCCGACCCGGAAACGATGCTCGCAGGCCTGCCTCAGGATGAACAGGATCTGCTCCGGCCTCTCGTCGTAACCACGGGGAAGTTCTGGTACGCCGCCATGATCCTCGGGTTGATCTGCTGCTTTGGGTTGGTCGCCTATCTAAGACAGCTTCGCTACGGACTGGGCACGACCGGCCTGAACAACCCGGAATACTGGGGAATCTACATCATCGATTTTGTTTTTTTCATCGGCATCAGCCACGCGGGGACCTTGATTTCCGCGATCCTGCGCATCAGCAATGCCGAGTGGAGGAGAAGCATCACACGCTCCGCGGAATTCATCACGGTCTTGGTGATCAGCTTCGGGGCCGTGCAACCGATCATCGATCTCGGGCGGCCGGACCGAGCTCTCAATATCATCCTGCACGCGCAGCCCCTGTCGCCGCTGCTCTGGGATGTGACGAGCATCGGACTCTACTTTTGTTCTTGCACGATTTATCTATATCTTCCCATGATTCCCGATCTCGCGATCATCCGCGATCGGAAAATCAAAATGCCCGGCTTCTACAGAGTGTTGGCGCTAGGTTACAATGGAAGTCCTAGACAAAAGCACCTCCTGGAAAAGACCATCGGCGTGCTGGCAGTAGCGGTAATCCCGGTCGCGATCTCCGTGCACACCGTCATCGGCTGGATCTTCGCCCTCACGCTGCGACCGATGTGGCATAGCACCATATTTGGCCCCTACTTCGTTATGGGCGCGATTTATTCAGGGATCGCAGCCCTGCTGATCGCAATGGCCATTCTCCGGAAAGTCTACCGTCTCGAGAATTATTTCAAGGATGCCCATTTTAACAATATGGGGATCCTCTTGCTGCTCATGAGTTGTCTATGGGCCTACTTCACGTTTGCGGAATACCTGACGGCCTTTTACGGGCAGGAGGCCGCGGAGATGCGCACATTCTGGGACAAGCTCTCGGGCCGCTTCGCCTGGCCATTCTGGATCATGGTGCTGTTCTGCTCGCTCATCCCCTTTTGCCTCATGTGCCGCAAGAAGACACGCAATGCATGGGGGACCACGTTGGCATCCTGCTTCGTGGTGATTGGAATGTGGCTCGAGCGCTTCAACATCGTGGTTCCTACCTCAGTGAATCCGCGCCTGGATCTCTATCAGCCTGCCCACTACGCGCCTTCCTGGGTTGAGCTGGGCATCATGGCGGGTACATTTTCCGGCTTTATTCTGCTCTACATGATCGCCAGCAAGTTCTTTCCGATGGTCTCCATCTGGGAGTTGCGCGAAGGGAAAGAATCAGTGGTTGAGCTGACGCATCGGGTTTCGGACTATCTTCCCGAGACCTTGCCCCCGGTCGGGGTGCAACCGGCGGGGGCCGCAGCACCGCTGTGAGGAGGGATTCGTGACCTTAACGGCGTATCAACACATGACGCTCCTGATTGCAGGAGCCCTATTGTTGGCTGGTTTGTTTCTGCGCGCCGAGGACGCGGCTGTGCGTCTCGACACTGCCAATCCTCTTCAAGGCATGCAGGCGATCACCTCCAAAGGGTGCATAACCTGCCACTCGATCTGGGGCGTCGGCGGCAAGATCGGTCCTGACCTCGCCGCGACGGGCGCGGATCAATCATTTCAACAGCTGGCTTCGATGTTTTGGAACCATACTCCCAGGATGGTCCAGCTGCTGAAGCAGAAGGGACGGGAATGGCCCATTCTTACCGAAAAGGAAATGGCCGACATCATCAGCTTCATCTACTACCTGAAGCTTCTGGATCGGCCGGGCAGTGCCGAACTCGGCAAGCAGGTGTTTCAGGGAAAGCACTGCGATTCGTGCCACTCGCTGCGGGACGGCGCTCTGCCCCTTGTGCGGTTCGGCGCTTATGTCGCGCCCGTCAACCTGTCCCAAGCTATGTGGAATGCCGGGCGGACCATGCGTGAGACACAGCGGGCTCGCGGCATCGCGATGCCTCTTTTCCATGGAAGGGAGATGGCGGACTTGCAGGCCTATATTCGCAGTGAGGTTACCTCTTCCGTCGCCGAAACTGCCTATTTGCCTCTGCCAGATCTGGCGCGTGGTGCGAGCCTTTTTCGTTCGAAGGGTTGCGCGAGCTGCCATCAGTCAGGAGGGGGAAAATCGATCGGACCGGATCTCTCCAAACAACAACTGCGCAAGTCCATGTCCGAGATCTGTGGCCTGATCTGGAACCACAGTTTCGCCATGCAGGCAACGATAGCCGCGCGGGGCATGGCCTTCCCACGCCTCGAAAACAGCGAGTTGGCGGACATCCTCGCCTATGTGTATTTTCTTCATTTTTCCCGGGATGAGGGGGATGCGGCTCGAGGAGAAAATCTCTTTGTCTCGAAGGGCTGCATCACCTGCCATGGGCCTAACAAGCAAGGGCCCAACCTCCTGGAGGGCGGGGAGCGATTCGAAATGCTCCGCCTGGCAACCTCCATGTGGAATCATGCTCCCATCATGTACCAAAGCATGGAAAATGAGGTCATGAAATGGATCCAGCTAGATCCGAATGACATGCAGGATCTTTCAAAGTATCTGCGGCGAGCACGGAAGGGGCCATAGATCCGCACCCACCGCAAGCCTCTGTTCTTTGGAGGTTTTGAAGGGATCTCCCAGGCCTCGTCAAGCCGCAGAGATCGGGAAATGGGTAAAAAACAGCGTTGCAGGGACGCGGCACGCCGTTCCCTGCCAGCCTATGATCTAAAGGAGGCGCCATGCTGCCGCAGCCACAGCACTTCGGATTGCTTCGGAAGTTCATTCCTTTGCTTCTGACACTCGGGTTCGGGGTCGTGCTTTTCATGGCTGCCGAACCGCTGGAGGATCCCGGAAATGCCAAAGCCGGGCGGGACCTTTTCGTGAGCAAGGGCTGCGTCCGCTGCCATTCGGTCTGGAGTGCCGGCGGCAAGCGAGGGCCTGCCCTGGCGTCTGTCGGCATGGGACGTAACCTTTACGAACTCTGTGCTTCCGTTTGGTCCCATTGGTCACGCATGAATGCCGTAATCGAACGCGACAATGAAGCGCGCACATTGCTCAGCACAACGCAATTCCGGGACATCATCGCCTATCTCTACTACCTGAACTACAACTCCGAGCCCGGTGAGGCCGGGATGGGCGAGAAGATTTTCAGATCCAGGGATTGTATCCAGTGTCATGCCACGGACCCGCTGCAGGCAGCGGGCAAGCCGGGGAGGGCCGTATACGAGATGTCCCAATTCACTGGGCCCGTGGCCCTGGCGGTGGCCGTCTGGAACCATGGAAACGGCATGTTCACGTACATGTCGCAGAAGCGCATCCAATGGCCTCAGTTTCAAGAGAAGGAAGTCGCAGATCTCGTGGCATTCCTACGTGCCAGCAACCGCACCCCCACTGAGATGGAAATGGTCGTGCCAGGTGATCCTACGCGCGGACGGACTCTTTTCGGTTCCAAGGGCTGTGGGAGCTGCCATAAGTCCGGGACCGGCCCATCTCGTCCCGCACCCAACCTCGCTTCTTCCGGCGCTGCGGCAAGCGTGAGTTCCTTGGTTGCCGGCCTCTGGAACCATCACCCCCGGATGTCGCAAATGTTTGCTTCCAGCGGAATTCCATATCCCAAGATCTCACTGCCTGAAATGGAGGACCTTCTCTCCTATATCTACTGGCTCAAGGCATACGGCTCATCTGGGAACCCTCAGGCGGGCAGCAATCTTTTTCGTCTTAAACAATGCGCTGCCTGTCATTCCCCAATCGCAGGAAAGGCGGCGGCCGCTGCCTCTCTAGTGCAATCCGAGGCAACGGCATCGCCTTACTCTCTGTTAGCCGCGATCTGGAATCACGGCCCGCGCATGGAATCGCTCTTGCGGGAAAAAAAGTTGTCCTGGCCTGCACTGAGCGGAGAGGAAATGAGGGATCTGGTCGCCTATTTTCAAAACGGCGCACCTCCCGCCAAAAAGTGAATACTCCTCGCCCACTCCCCCAAGGCACTCCCGGCGCTGGGACAACTGGTGGCGCAGGCAAAGGGAATGCCGCGCACAAAGCTGCGTCGCGAGTATCATGAAGGTTTTATGAGCGTACTCGCGATTCCGGCCACGCGCGGGCGGCACGCGAACGTGCTGCAGCACATGGCCGGCTACTTCAAGAAGCAGCTCGATGAAGAATCGCGACGTGAGCTATCCGGCATGATCGAGGAGTATCGGAAGGGCGAATTGCCGCTCATCGTTCCCGTGACGATGCTGAGACACTACGTACGGCAATTCGCGAGCGACTACCTGAAAGGTCAGTTGTATCTGAATCCGCATCCGAAAGAACTTGCCCTAAGAAATCAAATTTGATGTCTTCGGATTCCGAATCAGTTTGAAGGGATTCGCACCCGCAATCCTCATAGCCTGCCCTCCCGACCGTCCCCTGACCAACGGAATTGTCTTTCGCCGCGTCGAAAGCCGGCTGATTGGACTGCGAGCAGTTTCCCTGCCTATTCCGCTTACCGCGAGCCGTCGGTAGAAACGCCGGAAGAATTCGCGGCGCTCCTGAACGAGCTCGGACGAATCCGAGAAGCAGAAAACTGGAGGTATGTGAGATCAGGTCAATAAGCGGGTTCGGCGCCGATACACCAGAGTTAATCTCGATTCAGCCCTGTTCCTGGTCTTGAACGGACCTAAGAATCAGGCAACAACCTGAACTGACGCCGCTGCAGAGGCAGGTTTATGGGCTGCTGGGATTGTTGCCAGTATATGGAAAATGAAATTGCGGGTATCTCCTGCTAATCTCTTATTCCTCAATTGTTCGCAGTAAGAAGAAATACAGTTTCATGTGACCGGTCCAGAAACAAGATACAATCCGCAGTCAATTAATTGGAATTACTTTTCACAATAACCACGATTTTCTGTTTTGAAAGGTACTTAGCACATTAGTCTTGTTTGAACCTCTTACCTCCTCTTTCCGCGCAAGGATCGTAATGGGATTGCTGGAAATCTTGTTATGGCCATGTACTCCGTTGTCGATGCCAGGCGAAATCGTAGGTTTTCCGTACACTTTTGGCTTTATGCTGTCCATTTCTGGAAAATCTTTGAACTCCTTAATTTACAGATGTCGAAAGTTCATCTTGAGAGTCGACCGTCCAGATTCTGGACGACTAGAGTAGCGATGTGGCGCTGCATTCAAACACTCAGGGAAACGAATTGTAATGCTTAATTGCTTAACACATAGATGTTTATGCAACTTGCCTCACAACGTGGCAGGCTGCATTAATAATGGTCCGCTTATTGCTTTAAATATTAATGAATTGGTATTTTGCGCAACTCTCTTTGTTTGCTCATAAGCGGGATTTGAATCTGGCGGGCAAGGTAGACAGACTCAGAACAAGCATAAAAGGAGGCAAGGGAGTAGAAATTCAAAAGCCTTTTCATCTATAAAAATAGGAGATATGCATTATGAATTCTAATCTTAGGAGCCTCTTGACGGTTGTCATTTTCACGGTCGTGCTGCTTAGCGTTGGTGGGGTTGCCGCGATGGCGGACTCCGCCTGGTATAGTGTCACCTTTACGGGTGTCGACATCTGGACCTATTCGGCGGACGCCGCGGGAGCGGGCCCGGCGGGTCAGCTGGCGCCCAGGCGCTACAGCACTTTCAACAACGACACCACCGGCGCCCCAGACGGAACCGGCCCTCGGGTCGTGCAGGCCACGACATACGGGGTCAACGGAGGTACCGCCTCAACGGTGGCAAATTTAGGGTTCGGTGCGTGGGCAGACCCTACCACTAACACCTTCGCCTTCGACGAGATCAATCTTTGGGGCAAGGACGATGCGGCAGCGGTGGCGTGGGGTGAGAAGTATATTGCCGATCCTGATGTCGCCGACCTCGGCGTCAAGTCATGGAAAGTGCTAGCTGCGCCGCCCGGCTGGACCTACGGTATCGTCGCGAGCGATCCAAGCTATAACCCGGATCCGGGTGCCTTCCCAGTCTGGCGTTCAGGAACCGGCCAGACGCTGAGCTTGGCCGACATGGCTGACCCCTCGTTCACGTTCTCGTTTCTGGTGCTGATTTCCAACCCGGACACGGCATTCGAAGCGAATGGGAAGCTTCGGGTGTTCTTCGGCGGGTACAACGATGATAACCAGAATACTGGGCCTGACAACTACGAGGTGGCTGGGGTAATGCTCCTGAATGCCACCCCGGTCCCTGAACCCGGATTCATCGTGCTGCTCGGGATCGGCCTCGGCGCTGTCATTCTTATCGCCTGCCGGTTCAAAGCTTAGCTTTCATTGCAAATCTTGATCTCTGAAATGGGCCGCTCCATAGGGCGGCCCATTTTCAACTCATCCGCGCCAAGCTTCTTAACCTCCTCGATAATCGTCCCGCGTGATAGTTGACATCGCGCCGGAGCGCTTTCCAACGAACTTCCAAGTCGAAGCGCCCTTGGCACTGTACTGCTGAGAAATAGACCTCCACCTAGTTGAGCCAGCTCGCGTGAACAGGCGTGTGGACCGGCATGATGTCCTTCCAGTCGTCCTGGATTCGTTTATCACTGCGCTCTCCGTGATGGAAGGATCCGTCACTGCAAATCTTGGATTCGAGGCCAAGCTTTGGGCTGCCTCCGACGCGTCGGATCTGTTTGCTCGGAAGTTGAGCATGGGCTGGGCAGACCGCGCGAAACGATGCGCCTCGAACGGTCCGCCGCTGACATACGGCTAGTAATGGCGAAGATCGGCCGTGACTTAAAGGAGCCAATGCGAGCTTATTCCCATGAACGGGCTGAGAAGCTTGCGCGAGAGGATTTGAGCGGATATATCTTCGAGAGCGGCTCTCCCAACTGCGGTTTGTATCGCATGCGTGCATACGGGTCGGGCGGCATGGCCTTTGCTATTCATCGTCACGGTTCGGATCGCGGCAAGTATCGTCAAGGGGAAGCGCTGCGTTTTGGTCTAGCAATTGCCTGGCATCGGCCAGATCCTCCCTTCGGACCCGAATCACGGCGCCGAGGGTTGAGGGATTGAAGAATCCGCCGGGGGAGCCCAGCGGGAGCATGCGGAAATCCTCAGCGCCTTGGACCATGTACTGAATTCCCGCCGAATCCAGCAAGGATTTGATAATCATCAGAAGCGCGACGTCCGAGGTGCGCAACAGGATTGCGAAATCCTCATCCGGTTTGATGGAGTCCATGATGTCATCCCGCCAGTCCGCCGCCGTCGACCACCAGCGTGGTCCCGGTGACGAATGAAGAATCATCGCCGGCGAGGAAGAGCGCGGCGCGTGCGATGTCCTCCGGTTTTCCAATGCGGCCGAGCGGCCGCCGCGCGGCTTCGCCAAGAAACGCTTCGGCGGACTCGCCGAGTTGAGTCGCTTCATTCCGCATCATGGGCGTATCGGTGTCGCCCGGGCAGATGCAGTTGACTCGTATGTTCTGGGGCGCGTGGTCGAGGGCCATCGCTTTGGTGAGAAGCACGACGCCTCCTTTCGAGGCGCAGTACGATGCCGCCTTGCGTCCGCCCACAAGACCCCAGCCGGAGGAAATGTTGATGATGGTTCCGCCTCCGCCCTGTGCCATGACGGGTATGGCGTATTTGGACAGAAGGAAGACGGATTTCAGATTCACCGCCAGCACGCGGTCCCAATCCTCCTCCTCGGTTTCTGTCACGGCGGCACGCCGGATGATCCCGGCGTTGTTAAGGAGAATATCGAGGCGGCCGAGTTGTTCCACGGTTTGCAGCACGGTGCGCTCACAGTCCTGTGCGCGCGCTACATCGCACGGTACGAAAACGGCGCGCCCGCCCTGTCCGGAGATCTGGCGCACGACGTCGGAGCCCGCGGGCGCGTTGAGATCCGCGATGGCAATCGACGCACCCTCGGCGGCGAACAGCAACGCCGTCGCACGGCCAATTCCCGATGCGCCTCCGGTTATCAACGCACTCTTTCCCCAAAGATTGTTCATGGCATCCGTTCTCGTCGGTGCTTTTTCAGGTAGGCGCGCCAGGTCATCGCCCAGCGAGCCGGGTCATCCAGAGGCTCATGATCGATCGTGTGCACCGTGCTGTTGTGCGGAGCTGTCGAGACAAGTTCCGGATCCCGTTCTGCCTCCGCTGCAACGTGTGCCAGGATGGCGGCGTATTCGTCCAGGTCGTCCTTCGAATACGACTCGGTAGGCTCGAGCGTGCAGGGTTCAGGCACGACGTAAGGATGGTGGCTTGTCCAGTAGTGGACGCCGAAATCGGCCGCCCGCAAACCGATTTGTTCGGAGTGCACGCCGGTTGCCTGCGTCAATCCCTCCCAGCTGTAGCGAACCTGCTCTATGCGCCGCTTTCCTTTCGCATAAGGCGCGCTTACTCCCGGAATCTCCAGCATCTTCTTCAAGAGGTAGTTGTTGTTGAGGACTGCGATTTCGGCGACCTCCCTCAGCCCGCGCGCGCCGAGCGCCATGACCCAGGCATAGGATCTTAGAACGACCGGTGCGACGCCATAAAATGGTCCAATCTTGCCGATGCTTTCCGGGCGATCATAGTCCAGATAATATTCGTTGCCGTCGAAGTCGACCACGGGAACCGGCAGGAAGCGGGCCAAGGCACGGGTCACGCCCGTTGCGCCCACTGCCGGACCTCCGCAACCATGAGGAGAAGAGAACGTCTTATGCAGGTTGAAGTGGCACAGATCGAAACCGGCTTCGCGCGCTCGGGTGATTCCCAGAATGCCATTGGCATTCGCCTGATCGTAGGAGCACAATCCGCCTGCCTCGTGAACCACTCGGACGAACTCCTCGATTCTGGGGTTAAAAATGCCCGTGTCCTCAGGATTGGTAATCAACAGGCCCGCCGTTCTGCCGGAGACCGCGGCTCGGAGTGCCGCCAAATTGGGGTAGCCGTCATCATCGGGATAAAGAGTGATGATATCGAATCCCGCCGTCCGGGCGCAGGCGGCGTTGGATGGGTGCGAAAAAATCGTGGTGATGATCTCGTTTCGCGCCCTATCACCGCGGGCGTGGTGGAAGGCCCTGATGATGGATGCGTTGGTGTAGATCGCGGCAGAGCCGGCCGCCGGCTGCAGAGTGAACCGGTCCATTCCAGAAATCTCTTTGAGGATTTGTTCGAACCGGTAGAAAATCTCAAGAATCCCCTGGATAGTTTCTTCATCTTGCAGCGGGTGCAGATCGGCCGTTTTGGACGACCGGGCGAGCTGGTCGTTGATCTTCGGGCTGTATTTCATCGTGCAGGTGCCCTGGCCCACATCGATATTCAGATCGGCGCCAAGATTTTCCTGCGATAGCCTCAGGTAGTGCCTGAGCACGTGCGGTTGAGAAAGTTCGGGCAGCTTGGGTGGATCTCTTCTCCGCATCGACTGGGGCAGCGAGTCTCGGGCATCACCCACGGCATTCCGGATGCCCTCTTCCACCTCCGGCACGAGAATTCCGCGTTGTCCGGCACAGCTCAGCTCGAAGAGGATCGGTTCGTTCCATCGTGCCTGGTGATAGTGTCGCAGCGCGGTTCGGCGCTTCCCGGTCGAGAGTTCGTTCGGCTCCTGTCGTGTCATGCCACAACCTCCTTCAACTCCTGGGCGAGCCGATCGATGTCTTCCTGAGAGTGAATCTCGGTGATGCTGTATAGCGCGCTCTCACCCAACTCGGGAAACTCGCGGGACAGATCTTTGCCGCCGAAGATACCCTGCTGCAAAAGAGCCCGATGGATCTCGCCGACCGTTTTGCCGGTGTCGTCGAAGTTCACGACAAATTCGCCAAAGTGGGGGGATTGAAAGATCGGAGTTTGGATGCCGCCGATCTTGCTCAGCTGCAGCATTGCGTATCTTGCTCTTGCCAGGATTGCGTCGCCGATTTCAGTCATTCCTTTGGGGCCCATGAGCGCGAGATAGACTCCAGCCGTAATACCCCACAGGGCCGCCGCAGTGCCTACCCATTCCTTTCCTTTCTCCCGCTGAGCAAAGGAGGTCCTTTCGTAGGCCACATCCCCAAAGCCGTACTCACCTTCGACGCGGGTCGACGTGATGCCGAACAGCCGGGAAGGGAACTCCATGACATACTTTTCCTCGTCCCGAGTCGCAATGAATCCAGCCTGGCCGCCGCCGAACTGCATGTGCATGCCGAGCGGCTGGATATCTCCGCACACGAGGTCGGCGCCGTAGCGTGCCGGCGGCGTCAGCACGCCAAGCGTGATGGGATTGACGGAGACGACGCTGAGGGCGCCAAAATCATGTGCCAATCCGGAAATTTCATTCCCGGCGGTTTCGATGAAACCAAGGTAGGAGGGATTTTCGAAATAGACGGCGGCAGTGTTCGACGAGATCGCGCTTCGGAGAGCATCGAGGTCGAGGTGGCCGGTCAGCCGATTATAATCGAGCAGCCGAAGCTCGACGTCGGGCTTGAGATAATCACGGATCTTCATCAGCTTTCCGCTGCACATCGTGCGCGCCACGAGCACTTCCTGCCGGTCGGTAATACGAGCCGCCATGCGCAGAGCGGTCGCTGCCGCCTGGTAGCCGTCATACGTCGGTACATTGACAACATCCATGTCGAGAAGTTCACCCATCATGCTTGTGTACTCGAACAGGGCTTGGAAACGGCCATGGTCGTCGTACGGTTCTCCGGCATACGCGGTCAGAAACTCACTGCGCTGATTCACCTCGTCACAAACGGCGGGAACATGATGCTGCCAGCATCCGGCGCCCAGGAAACTGAGGCACTCCGCGGCTGTCCTGTTTTTGGCGAGGATGCCTTCGACGTGCTTCTTGAGAGCCCACTCCGAAGGAAAAGGATCCGGCAGATTCATCATCCCTTTGATCCGAAGCCGTTCGGGGACATCTTCAAAAAAGTCTTCAGTGCTTTCCGCAGCCACGTCCTTCAACATCTGCGCCTTGGTCTCCGGCGCCGAATTTGGGATGTAAGGATAGACTACGGATTTGCCATCATTCATGAAATCCTCCGTGCGATGCTGGCGCCTCGACGAATGCTCCTGGATTGCACCCGCGTCTGTCGGTTGTTTATGGGCGCGAACAGAAATCGCGGGTGAGCTGTATGAAGGTCTGGCGGCAGGCAAGCACCTCGTCGATCTTGACATATTCTTCGGCGCCGTGAAGGCCGGCGCCACCGGGACCGAAGACTACCGAAGGGATGCCTGCATATCCCAGGATGGCGGCATCTGTCCAAAAGGAGACGCCGCCAAGGCGTACCGGCACTCCTGCCTTCGTGACTGCTGCTTCCAACGCCTTGAGGATGAGATGCTCCGCAGGTGTTTCATAGGGACGCCGGTTAAACATAACCTGCGCAGATCCCAAGAAATCGTCATCATCCGCGCGGACTGCATCCAGTATGGCGCGCACTTCCTCATCCGCAATATTGTCTCGCTCGCCGGGAATGGTGCGGCGTTCCATGCGCAGCACGCAGCGGTCGGGATACGTGCTGAGTTCAAGCCCGCCGGTGATGAGGGAAGCGTGCAAAGACGGGGTTCCCAGCGATGGGTGTGGTTTTTTTGACTGGAGTTCGCGATCGAGAGTTTCCAGGCGCGCCAAGACCCGCCCCATGCGGAGAATCGCATCCCGTCCCTCGGTTGGCCGGCTGCCATGCGCGGCGACGCCCTGAGTGACGATCTCGATCCAGGAGAATCCCTTGTGTGCGGTCGCGATGACCAGATCCGTAGGTTCCGCGACAATGGCCGCATCGGCATGATAGTGCGCAACCAGAGCTTCCGCGCCCAGGCTCGCATATTCTTCATCCGCCACTGCGGCCAGAATCAGGCTCCCGGCAGCCAGTCCGCCGCTTTCAGCCAGTGCACGCGCCGCCCCCAGCATGGCGGCCAGACCTCCCTTCATGTCCTGGGCGCCACGACCAAAGAGACGGCCGTCTTTGATGACCGGATCGAAAGGCGAATTGAATCCCGTAACGCCGACGGTATCCATGTGCCCGCAGAGCATCAAGGAACGGCCCGGCATCCTTCCTTTGAGAATTCCCACAACATTGGGACGTCCGGAGGCCGCCTCCGCGACCTCGACATCCAATCCGGCGTCACGCAGTTCGCTCTCAATGGCGGCGGCGATCGCCCGTTCGCCCGTTCCTCCGGGAACGAGAGAAGGGTTCACGGAATCGATGGCGACCAGCTGACGAAGCAGGTTAATGGTTGGATCCATAGGATTCCACGGTCTCCAGTTGACCAGGTTCTATTTGAAGCCGCGGGAAAATGGGTCACATTGCGAAGGAACCGTGACCCGGTTCAGACGTTTTGCATAGGAATCTGGGAGCACGAAATCATTGCCACCATTAGATTTAGAAGAACGAAAAGGGGCAAGGCCGTCAAACCACGAAGGGTCATCCTCTCCCCCCATGACAGAAGCGCGACGATCTTATCTCAGCTGTACCACGGCTGCAAGCTTCTTGGTCGAAAGGCAATCGCAAAATATTTGCGCAGTGCGCTCGCCGTTATGCTATGATGCAATTGTTCGATGCCACGAACAAGGGTGGGAAGCAGTTCAACCCACCCGGCGCGTAACCCCCTCGCGTGCTTGAGTGAATATCAGAACTGACGCTAGTGCTGTGCTTAAAGTAGAATGTTGCGTTTCCGAATAGACGCGGGACCTTTATGCGAACCTGCGTGTCTGGAAACATCAGGGGTATGGGATGTGGGGGGACTGATGTTGACGAGCAAGAGGCAGGAATGGATTCTGCAGTTGATCAAGGGGCCGGATATCTTTCCGGTGGACAACTGTCCTGGGCATTATGCATCGAAGAGTACGATCAGCGTCACCGTGGATGAAAGACAGGTGATCATCAAGCCTGTGGACGTGCTCGACCTTTCGAATCCTCAATTCCTGATCGTGCGCTCGGGTGATCGCGAGTGCAGCGTCTCATGGGACAATATCTCCCGCCTCGATTTCGAGGAAGAGAGCGTTCCCGCTGCAAGCCCGAGAACGCAGGTGAGGACTTTCGATCATACGATATTGCCCTTTCCCGTCGGGAAAAAGGCAGTTTAAGACATTCGGCAAGCGATCTGCGCGTCGCGGCAAACATTGTCTTTTTCACGCGATGCAGGGTGCCGATGACCGACCGCGAATAATCTCGCCGCATTCACCCCTAGGGGATTTGGTTGGCTGCTGTGATGAGTTTGCGCACTCCTGGGAGGATCATGATCAGAAGCTCCGCCTCGGGCCTGTCGGCGCGCTGCAGAAGAGCCGCCTGATCTCGTGACCAGTCCTGCGGTGGTTTCCTGCCGCTTTCAAGATAATCCAGTGCCTCCAGGCCGGATGATGCCAGGGCGGCCACATTTTCCGAAACCGGGTCCAGCTCGCGAAGGAGATACGAACCCTGCAATGCCGGCTGCAACAGAGCATGATTCTCCCGCCAGCGATTCAGCCAAAGGAGGAGATATGGGCTCTGTGCCTGAAGCCCGGGTTGGCCCGTCAGGGCGAGATCCACGCTGCGATTGAACTCCCTGGCGAGGTCGCTTTCCGGTGGAACGGCATCGGTCATACGGTTCAGCGGCGTCAGGCTGGTGTAAGCGCGCAGGCGGCCGCGACCCAGTTGCTTTACCGACTCGAGAATGTCTCCCAGGACCTGCAGCGCTTTCGGGAAGCTGCCTCCGGCCATGCGCTGGAGCATGCGTGGGTAGCCTGAATTGTGGTTGAGGCCGAGCAGATCCAGTTCACGGCTCACCCAGGCGAGGCGCCTGTACATGTCATCGATGTCTTTCACATCGGCCGGAGACCAGAGTCGCTCCGCAATGGCCGCGGCCCGAGGCCAGATACGTGAATCGATGTTTTCTGATGTGATGTACTCTCCCCACATGCAAGCCTCGCCGCCTAACAGCAGGGCCTGCTGTGCGGCGCTGAGAGCCGCGGCCTGTTGTCCTGCGGGATCCACTTGGTAGTGGTAGGCTGCTGGGCGCAAATGGTCCAGGTAGTAGCCCCAGGACAGGATGCCTGCATATCCCTTCTGGGCGCTCTGTGCCAGGGATGCCTGTCCGCGCCATGATTGCACTACTGCACTCTTCGGCAGATCCGGATGCATGATTTCGTCCCATCCGATTGCCTTTTTCCCATGCCGGGCCAGCAGGCGGATCAGGCGGGTGTTGAAATAGGCCTGCAGGTCCTCGTTCGTTTTCATGCCGCGGCGTTTTTTAAAGGCGGCGATCCTGCTGCTGCTGTTCCATTGTCTGCCGTTTACCTCGTCACCGCCGATGTGCCAGTATTCATCCGGGAAGAGGGGCGCGATCTCCGTCAGAAAAGAATTGAGAACAACGTACACTTCCTCTCGAGTCGGATCCATGCAGGGATCAAACACACCCCACTTGCGCTCGATCTGGTAGGGACCAGGGGCGCTGGCCAGCACCGGGTATCCCGGGAACCAGGCGGCAGTGTGACCCGGCATATCAAACTCGGGAACCACACGGATGCCGCGGTCCCTAGCGTAGGCGACGATCTCTCGTATTTGATTCTGCGTGTAATACAGGCCGTCCGATCCCAGTCCTTGAAGTTTAGGAAATCGTTTCGATTCGATCCGAAAACCCTGATCTTCCGACAGGTGCCAGTGAAGGACATTCATTTTGACGGCTGCCATCGCATCCAGATTTCGTTTGATAACTTCGAGGGGTTCCCAGTGGCGGCAGGCATCGATCATCAGCCCGCGCCAAGGGAATCGCGGCCGGTCCTGAATCGTAACGGCCGGAAAGCAGAACGATTCAGCATCCAGATCCGCCAGTTGAAGGAGTGTCTCCATCGCGTGGAGGACTCCCAGGGGAGACGGCGCCGCGATTCGCGCTGAAGTCGGCGTGATCAGCAGAGTGTACGTCTCATCGGCGCGCACAGACTGCACTCGTTCGCCTGGTCCCGCACATTCGATCGTGAGCTGCGCCGGGCCCGCTGCCGCGGTCTCCTGCAGAAATGCGATACCCGTGTGCTCCTGCAACCGGTCATAGAACCGTGCCAGAGCGCGCGCCAGCCTTGCTTCTTTGTATCCTGCGAAAACCGCACGAAATTTGGAATCGATCCTGAGCTTTCCGTCGCCCGGCGTTAACGAGGCGGGCGCCGGCATTACATGGGGCGAGGTGACAACAAGAGAGGGCGCGTTTTCTCGCGGTGCCCCGGGAACGTGAATGAGGAGCAGGGCGGCCATCCCCAGGGCGAATGAGATTCTCGTCGGGACCATGCGGGAACTCCTTGGCTTCGGTGGTTTGAGAACCGTGCTCGTGCATCGAAGAAAGCTAATCTAACCGCAGGACAGGTCTCTTGTCGAGCCGTTTGATGCTCCCTTTCTCCAGTTTGGCAGAGCGCGGAGGCGTCGCCGTATGCGCATCTGGATTGACTTTACTGGGGATGTCAGGTACCTTCAGAATCAGTCATTCACAAAAGGAGAGAGCCGTGGATAACGAGATTGCCATCATAGGCGAACCGACCGCCAACCCGGCTGTCTGCAAATTTACGGTTGATCGACCCGTCTACCAGGGCGGCTCCGCTTATTTTGCCAATCGAGAGGCGGCCAGGTTTTCGCCTCTGGCGATGCGGATATTTGAGGTGCCCGAGGTACAAAACGTATTGATTGCCGAGAATCAGATCACGGTGACAAAGTCCGGCTTCGATCCGTGGCAGACCGTGGGTAAGCAAATCGGCGCCAGGATTCGAGAGCATCTGCGTTCGGGCGAGGCGGCAGTCACAGAAGAGTTTGTCCGCGGCATTCCCTCGGAGGCTGAGCTCCGCGCGAAGATCCAGCGCTTGCTCGAGCGCGAGATCAACCCGGCCCTGGGAATGCATGGCGGCTGGGTGCAACTGATCGACGTGAAAAAGAATTCCGTGTATCTGCGCCTTGGTGGCGGTTGCCAGGGATGCGGCGCCGCCGACGTCACTCTCAAGCAGGGGATCGAAAAATCGATTCGCGAAAGGATTCCCGAAGTGGGAGAAATCCTTGATACCACGGATCACGCCGCGGGCAGAAACCCTTACTATCAGGCGGGCCGCTGAGTGCGGCGCGCGTGGTGGGCGCCGTTTCGAATGGGCCGGCGCGGCCTGAGATGCCTTGAGACGGCTGATTTCCCGCAATAATGCGGCAGAAATACGAAATTGATGATTGCTTTTTCCGAGAATATCCGCAAAATGTCAATGTCTTTGTTTGGTGGTGCACGTAGGGCTATTCCTGTAAGCAATTACTCAAGGAGGTAAGTATGGCTGTTAAAGTGATGACGAAGGGGCAGCTGATTTCGCTGATAGCGGAAAAGAATGGACTGACAAAAGCCGCGGCTGGTGGGGTTCTCGAGACGCTCGCCTGCGCAGCCATCGCAGAGACCAAGAAGAACGGGGCCTTTGTGATCCCGGGAATCGGAAAGCTCGTGAAGTCCCATCGCAAGGCGCGCATGGGCCGCAATCCGCAGACCGGCGCCGCGATCAAGATTCCTGCCAAGACGGTCGTGAAATTCCGCGTGGCAAAAGCCTGTAAGGATGCGGTGGTTCCGCTCAAGAAGTAACGATCCCCTCTTGTTTCGTGAGGATCTCTGCTGGACGCATCATGCCTTGAACCAGGCATGAGAAGTGAGAGGCGAGCGTCATAGTCGACGTGCCTGCCTTCGCGAGCAAGATGTCCGGCAGTCTGCAAAGTGGCACGATTGCCCCTGTAGGAACGTTCCTACAGGGGCGTCGCCTTCCTGTGATTCAAAGGGCCGGTAAGGACATACCTGTGCCTGCGAATCCCTAACGGGTCGGGTGCGTCCCGTTTTTCTCTGACGACGGTTGCGTTTTTTGTGGGCCTTCACTGGGGCAGCTGTGCGGGAGACTCCGAAGGGGTATGCCTGCCGAGGCTCACCAGGCAGAAAAGAGCCGCAAGTACGAACCCCAAGGGTGCAATGACGGTGATTTGCGCCAGCGTAAACGGCGCCAGGGCAGGGAGCACACGGCGGCGGAAAACCTGCAAACCTGAAGCGCCCAGAACTTTGGCCGCCTCCCCATAGGAATTGCGCTCGAGGACGACACGGAGGCCGCGCCGATAGTCCTTCAATCGTAGATTCGATTTCTATGATAATTCATCAGTATTGGCATAAAATATCCTTCCATCTTCAGGCTTCATCCCGGCAGCAGAAGGGGGGTTGGTGATTCAAACACCGAACGGCAGAGGAGCCCAGTCGGATTCTCGACACGGCGCGATGACACTCCCTCTCCTGATCCCAATCCACATGTGAGGCTTCCATGGCGTTAGCGGGTCTCAAATCCGGATCGATCGTAGGTGATCGATATTGCATCGAACATCCTCTTGGGCAGGGGGAGTTAGGATGCGCGTATACAGGGCGAGACTTGGTGAACGGCGAGGCCCGCGTTGTGATCAGGGCCCTCACCGAATGGAACGGATCCGCTGAAGTTGGCGCTCTTTGTAAGGACTTGTCGATTCTGGGACGATTCAGGCATCCTCAGCTCGCACACATCCTCGACTTCGGTGTTATCGAGGGCGGAAACATTCCCTATCTGGTACGCGCTTTCGTAAACGGCAATGATATTCTTCAGAGCTCCGAGGAATGGGACATCGATGGCGTTCTCCACCATATGGTGCAGCTCTGCAGGGTGCTTCATTACTTGCACGAGCGTGGCATCGCTCACCGGCGTCTGAAACCATCCAACTTGATCCTGGCCGGAAATGATCGTGGGGAACTGCAGCTGAAAATCCTGGACTTTGGCCTTGGTCAATGGACGAACACAGGACGCAGAACCGCCAGGTCGCTTGCCTACATAGCTCCGGAGGTTCTGCTCGGGCACATCCAGAACTCCCGCTCCGACCTCTATTCTCTTGGCATTCTCATGTACCAGCTTTTTACCCGGCGCCTGCCGTTCGACGACGATGATCAAGGATATCTTGTCCAAAAGCACCTTCAGGGAAAAGTGGACGTCCGCCCAATCGAGCGCCTCAAAGGAGGTGCCCGGCTCGCCCAGGTTCTACTCGCCCTTCTGGAAAAAGATCCTGAGAAGCGGCCCTCATCCGCCGAGGATGTGGTTCGCTTGCTGAGCGTCGCCAGCGGCCGGGACTTTTCCGGCACGGTCTCGCGGCCCGCGGAAGCTTATTTCGGCGCTGCGCGCTTCGTCGGGCGTGACAAGGAGATGTCATTTTTCCGGGAGCGAGCGACGCGGGTCCGCGAAAGAGGCAGAGGCTCAACCGTGTTCCTCGAAGGTGAGAGCGGTTCCGGCAAGTCCAGATGTTTCGAGGAGCTCAAGATCTGGGCTCTGCTGGAGGGCTGGAAGGTGGTAGAAGCTGCCTGCCTTCCCCACGAGGTCAGATCGTACGAACCTTACCGCCAGATCCTGGGACGTGCCCCATTGTTGCGCGCGGAACCGACCGGCGCAGCCAGTGACAGCGCGCTCTTCCGGTTTGACGACGTTCCTAAAGTCGTAGATCCAACGCAGATTGAACTCTCATCCGGATCGGCCGCGGGCCCGTTTCGCGACCTGTTGACGAGAGAAATCGTGAGATTGTTGGCAGACCGCCCGACGCTTCTCTTGTTGCACGATTTTCACTGGGCGGATGAGGCGACCGTTTCGGTCCTGGATTATCTGACCTCGGATATTCTCGCTCATCCCATTCTCATGTGCGTCAGCCTGCGCCCCGGAGAATCTGAACGCGGGCCGCTGAGGAGATTGATGGAGCTGTCTGTCCGGCAGCAGCGGGCCGAAACTTGCACGCTTGGGCCTCTGCCGCAGCCGGCCGTAGAAGAGCTGGTGGCAGGCATGACCGGTGAGATTTCTCTTGCCCGGGAAATTGGCCCATGGACGTATGAGTGGAGCGGCGGAAACCCGTTTTTTGTCGAGGAGATTCTGAAGCATCTTGTGGACCAGCAGATATTTCACCGGGATTTGGGGAGATGGCGCTTCGCCGCTGAGGGGTTTGAGCGCCTCGAGGTTCCTTCAACCATTGCGGCGGTTCTCAAAGAGAGACTTGTCCGGCTTTCTCCTGGCGCGAACGCGGTGACAGAGTGGCTGGCTCTGATCCGGCGTGCCGTGACCAGGGACGAACTGGAAGTTTTGAGCTCGTGCGGTTCTGAAGAACTGGGGCAGAACCTCCAGGAATTAATGTCGAGGCAGATCATTCGGGAAGTGAACGTAGGAAGCTGCAACGGCTTTGCGTTTCTGAATGCGCTGTTTCCCGAGGTGATTGCAGAGAGTCTGCCGGCCGCGGTACGCCGCCGAAAGCACAGGCGAATCGGCGAAGTTCTTGAGCAGCAGCGCAAGGGCGCTGAAAACCTCCAGGAACTGGCAACTCACTTTACGGAAGCGAAGTGCGGCGCAAAAGCCGTGGACTATGCCTTGAGGGCAGCGCGGGCCTGTAAAGCAGAATTCGCGAACGAGCCAGCGCTGCGCTTCTATGAGTACGTACTCCAACACAGGCGACTCCAATCCGTAGAACAGGTGTGCGAAGCGTCGATCGAAGCTGCCGATGTCTGCTGCGCCCTCGGAACCCCCAAACGGGCAATTGATATCTTGAACGAGGAATCACAATCATCCGCCAATCGCAAACGAACACTATCGGTTAAGGTGTGTGCACAATTGGCTCGAGCGTACCAGTTTCTTGGTCAGATGGAGAATTCTAAGAGGGTTGCTGATAAAGGCATGAAATTGTTAAGGCGCGGAGTCGCGGGCATGGATAATCAGGCCGCGGAAGTTGCGCTGCTCTCGCAACTTGCTTTCTGCTTGCTTGCTAGATCGGAACCTCGCAAAGGTCTCACTCTGCTCAAGGAATGTTCGCGCTTTCCGTCGAATGCTGAAAATGGGATACTCGTTGCACATCTTTCAATTCTCGTGTCCGGGTTGTGTGGAGTTGCCTGCGATTTTAGCCAAGGCGCAAAGGCTGCAAGAACGGCAGTGGAGCTTCTCGAGCCTCTTAAAGCACTTCATTTGCTTCCCATGGCGTACTCACACTTGGGTATTTGTCTGGCTGGCATGGGCAAAATGGGTAAGGCGCTGGCTTCGCACGAACGAGCTGTCTCTGCAGCGCGTAGAACTCGGTCCCCCTTCTTACTTTCCCAGGCCCTGTGCAATCTAACGGAGTGTTTGTGCCGATCGGGACATTTTTCCGAGGCGTCTTCAAATTTTGGGAAGGTTTTAAAAGCTGTAAATGATACCGGAAATAACCAACTGGTTTCGATCACCGTTTTGTGTCAGTTGGAAATGCAGATTGCGACCGCTCAATGGGCTGATGCATGTGCGACGAGACACCGTCTGCTGGAAGGCAATTTTGATGTACTGCCGGTCTACGCAAAAGCTCTGGCGTATTTTTTGTTTGCATCATTGTTCTCTGCGTTTGGCTCCTTTGATGATGCCCTTCGTCATCTCGATAAATTGGATTCTCTTGTATCTTCTGAAACACCTGTTTATTACGCTGCACTTGGAAAGGCATTAAGGGGGAAGATCTATTCACAACAGGGGCGGTTATCCGAAGCAAAGGCGCTTCTTGAGCGGATGGAAGTAATCCTGGGGAGAAACCGATGGGCCTATGCGATGTCCCTTACAAAGCTGAACCTCGGTCACGTGTTACTTTCTGTTGGCGACCTTGTCGGTGCCTCCAAGCGAGCCCGTGACTTGCTACGCCTTGCTCGGACGATGCCTGCGCCCCATCTTCAGATCGATGCTCACTGTCTTCGTGGCAGAATAGCACTGACTATTATGCAGACGCGTCTATGTGGCATTGCCATTTTGAAATCAGATGAAGCAGCAAATACGGACGCACTCTTACAAGCTGCGAAATCGGAAATAGAAAAGGCCATTGAGCTTTCAAAGACTTTTTTCACGCAGGAAACAGCGTGGCGTGTGCACCATCTGGCGCTGCAGTATTTTCAAATAACCCACGATGCCGAGGCGTCAACCCATCACGCCCGCGAAGGGCTCAGGTTGATTTGCCTGAACGAAGACGGAATTCCGGAAGGCATGTTAGGGTCGTTCAGGTCAACTGACGGAAGAGAACAGGCTAAGTCTGATTTCATGCATGCTTGTCAAGATGCTGGAATCGCGCGTGAGGCTGTGATTGCTGCCGTCGATCAAATGGAAGAGGAACATTTGCGCATTCTTTTCAGAGTCGCCAATGCAGTCAATGCGATCGGTGACCTGGATCAGTTGATGATTGCGGTAGAGGAATTATTGGCCCACGCGCTGAACGTGGAACGTGTATTGATTGCCCTGAAGGAAGGGGATACCCGCAATTTACGGGTTGCTCGAACCCGCAATCTGGAGGTTGCCTCCCTGGAGGCAGTCGAACCGCTGAGCCAGTACGTCCTTCAGGAAGTTATCCGCTCAGGGAGCCCTTTTGTAACTGCAAACGCACGCAACGACCCTCGTCTGGCAGGCGACGATTGGGCCGACTCTCGGGCCGGAACGCTTTTCTGCGCTCCTCTGATATCCTGTGGCCGCACTCTCGGGGTTCTTTACGCAGATCACCATCTTTCGACCTCCGGCATGAACGAATCGACCATCAGTCTTTTCGCTGCCTTCTGCAATCTCGCGGCTGTGGCCGTGGACAACGCGCTGGCGCGCCGCAATCTTATTCGAGAAAAGCAAGAATTGGAACAGTACGTCCGCGAGGCAAGAGGAGATTACCCGGAGTTGGTGGGGAAGAGTGCTGCCATGCGGGGTCTGCTAGAGCGCATCGCGCTTGCGGCAAATTCTCCTCTCGATGTTCTCATCCTGGGCGAGAGCGGAACCGGTAAAGAGCTGGTCGCACGTGCTCTTTACCGCACCGGACGCCGGAGCTCCGGCAAGTTTCTTGCTCTCGACTGTGGATCGCTCTCGGATTCCCTTGTGGAGAGCGAACTGTTCGGCTATCGCAGAGGTGCGTTTACCGGAGCCTCCGAAAACAGAGCCGGCCTTTTCGAAGCCGCCCAGGGTGGAGTGATTTTTCTCGATGAAATCTCCAACCTATCCCTGAGAATGCAGGGAAAGCTCCTGCGCGTCTTGCAGGAACGCGAAGTCAGACGGATCGGAGAAACCACTGCCCGAAAAATTGATGTCCTGGTTATTGCCGCTACCAACAAGGATCTGCGAGAGGAAATGCGGTCAGGAAGATTCAGAAACGATCTCTATTTCCGACTGAAAGGCATCGAAATAATAGTTCCGCCGCTACGTGAACGACTCGGAGATATACCCCTGCTGCTCGATTGGTTTCTCGACAAAGCGGGTAGGAATGAGGGTGGCCGGTCCAAGTCTTTTTCGCAGGAGGCCCATGCGACTCTGATGCACTATTCATATCCGGGAAACGTGCGGGAACTGAAAAACATCGTCGATGGCTCATACTACTCAACGCCGGGAGTCGTGATCCATGTTACGCATCTTCCTGCCGAGGTTCTCCATGGAGAAGGCGGCGCCGGGTCATGGGATCCGGGGTCTGCCGCCTGGCAGGTTTACAAGCGAATCCGCGATGGCCTCGGTGGGTTTGACAATCTGGTGAAAACTCCCTTCCTGAATCGCGAAATCGGCTGCGGCCAAGTCCGGCAGATCATTCACCTTGCACTGGCAGAGACGGGGGGAAGATACAGAGACTCATTCCGCCTCCTGGGAATCCCCTCCCGCGAATATGCCATCATGATGCAGTTTCTGAAGCGGAACGGCTGTTATCTCGATTTCCGCCGCTATCGAAAGACCTCGCGCTAGAAAGATCTGAGGCTGCGGTGCGCTCGCGGCATTGCTCGATAGACGAGAGAGAAGCTTATGTGCGCGGGGGGAACTCGAGGACGTTGCCTTCTGAGCCGGCGGCCTGCGGACTGGAGAGCTTCACCTGTTCGTACATCGCTTTTTGTGCTGCCCGCAGCAGAGCGAGAAGCGAAGCCCCGTCGTTTGGAAACGAGGCGATCCCCGCGTGACACGTGACAAAGAGAGTATTCCCGGGCGCTAAATTCACAGGGGTGCCCTTAATCTGTTGCTGCAATCGCTGGACATAGCGGCTTGCCTGGGGATTGCCCAGGCCGGGGAGGAGCGCCACGAAGCCATCGTGCCCGTAGCGCACGAGGATGTCGGTTTGCCTCAGTTCCGATCGCAGCACATCCGCGACTTTGCGCAGCATCATGTCCCCGGATCCAGTTCCGTAAAGAGAGACACTGTGCAGGAAATTTCTGATTTCCAGATAGAGAAGAGACAGAGGCGACTCGGTTTTCTCGGCGTGAGCCAGGAATTGCTCGCAGGCAACGGTGAGATACGAAAAACGGTGAATTCCGGTGACTGGGTCGAGCAGAGCACTTTCGTCCGATCTGTCGCCGGCAGCAGCGTAGCCGACCAGCGCCCCGATCTGTTCAGCCGCGGACTGGAGAAGAGAGAGGTGGCTTTCGGAGAAGAAAGTGGGAGCGGTTGCGTAGAGAGCCAGGACACCCACGCAGTCACCGTCTTGGAGCAGGGGAACCGCCAGCCCATCCCTCAATGAACCAAAATCCCCGAGTAGATCCTGGAACTCCAAGGCCGGAGATGTGTTTAACATCGGGCGTTTGTAGGCAGCGACCCAGCCGCTGATTCCCTTGCCGAGTCCGATGGAAGTGCCCTTCAGAGCATTCCCGTGCTCTCCGCAGGCGAATTCAGCTTTGATCGAATCGTCATCCTGCGGAACGTACACAACACAAGTGTCGTAGGGCACGATGCGCGTGAGGCGGCGGGCAACTATGGGCAGAGAGTCATCCAGCGACAGGGAGCGTGCGACTCCGCTGCAGAACTCAAAAAGCTTGACGAGCTCTTCTGATGGCGCCGTGGACGCTGTTTGATTCCCCAGAATCACGTCGACCTTTCCCTCG
>Ga0187854_10000773_pt1 | contig 36562 bp, 37 predicted proteins | sample June2016WEW_6_15_FD_132445 | JGI IMG/M metagenome (GOLD analysis project Ga0187854, IMG submission 132445) | Peatland microbial communities from SPRUCE experiment site at the Marcell Experimental Forest, Minnesota, USA - June2016WEW_6_150 | ecosystem: Environmental > Terrestrial > Soil >... | reverse complement strand
CCTGCATCCTGACCACCCTGATACGTGACAGTGATGGTCTGTGCATCCGGCTGCTGTGCCGTTACTGCAACAATTTTGGACTTGCTGATATTCCCTGACATCCCGAACACGAACGCAGCGATAACCGCTGCGAGGATCACCGTTATGGCGACCATCAGGATCACACCGATAACGGGTGATACTGCTTCATCATTCTTTCTTGTAATCATATTTCAAACACCTTTTACATGCCCATCTAGGGCAAGACAATGTAATGTGTAGTTTTATGTATGTTGCTTGTATATAGATATTTCTTTTTTATGAAGTGCAATTTTTATGACATAAATACAAATATCACATCAAATTATGATTTGACATTCCCGGGAATGGTTGTTCTTTTTTATCCCAAAAACTGAATATTCTTTATTATATCATAATAGTAGAACTAGAACTGTCAGAATGATCACGGTCGCATATAGCGCCATTAGTGCAAACTGTATTTTGGTGGAAAATCACATAAGTAAAAGTTGGATAGCAGTAGTGCAACACATAGGGGTTACTGGTGCCTGATGAAAAGAGGTATGTTCAGAAATGGTGTCTGAAGAAACTCGCAGGAAAATTGGGGATGCACAAAGGGGAAAAATAGTATCTGAAGAAACCCGTAAGAAACTAAGCGAGTCAAATACAGGGCAAAAACGTACGGAAGAAACCCGCAGGAAAATGAGAGAGGCACAGAAGAAGAGATGGGAAGATCCGGAAGAACGCAGGAAAGTGAGCGTGGGAAATAAAGGAAGAAAACATTCTGAGGAAGCCCGCAGAAAAATGAGTGAGACACAGAAAGCGATGCCAAAAATAATATCGGAAGAAGGCCGCAGGAAAATAAGTGAGGCACAGATGAAAAGATGGGCAGATCCAGAAGCCCACAGGAAAATGAGAGAGGCACAGAAGAAAAGGCATGGTATAGATCCAAAAACAATAACTGGTAAAGAAATTACGTGCGAAATAATAAAAAAACACCACGAAATATTAAAAAAAGATCCGGAACATCTGTCAACAGAGTTTATTCAAAAACTTATCGGAATAGATTGCTCCAAACAACCGTAATGGAATATCTGTGTTAAGGTTTAAGTCCCATTTTCCGTTGTTGTACTTTCCTCGACCCGTTTTTCAATACAGTGCCATTTGTGCTAACTGCTCTAGCAAAGTACATTGATCATTATCGCTGCCAAACGCCATCCACGCTTCAATGTTTTTATCGTAATTTGGCGACTGATAAAGAACAAGGTTATCACTCCTCTGTTTTAGCATCGTTTCAAGGTGAATATATCCCGAATCAACAATTGCCGGTTTTTAAATCTACAGGAACTCCCAAATGGCTCCCGAACCAATCAAAAGATTATCAATATATTAGATTAAGCGGGTTGGTCTCCGGGTCCTGATCTATCTAATATATATTGAACAGGTACCGGAATTTCCTTATTTTTTAATAACACACAATTGACTATATATTTGATTAAAAAACCTCTCATATATCTCCTTTGAAAAAGCAACTCCGGGCTGATCTGATACCTGTACATCAGATAGAGCAGCTAATAACAACACAGGAAGAGTCAGCACTCTTATTTCTGTTCTTCAGCGATTTTTTTTCGGATCATTTCCTTAACTTGTCGCGATGAAATTCCGGTTTGCGTTTTCACCGGATCGTGATCGAGAGCGAGGTTAAAGCCAGTTATGGTATTCATCCCTAGCAGTCTGTTGAACCATTCTTCCATTCACAATCACCGTACTCCTGCAGCTTTCTTTCTCATTTCACGGAGTTGCTCATACGAAATCCCTGAAAGTCAAAACCGGATCGTGATCCACAAACGACAGCTGTGCGTGCCTCATTCCCGATAACCGAGGAATTTTTTGTACATGCATGTTTTTCAATCACCTGATTGAATCAGAGTCAGATTGACGAATAAGTTAACTAAATAACCCGGAATTGATTAGTAAGTTTCACTCATTCCCGCTATCCCGCATGGCATTCCTGATCATCTCCTCATCCAATTCCGTCAGCCTCAATTCGGTTCCTTTCAAACCGTGATCTGTACTGCGGGGTGGGATTCCAGGATACGGGGAAACCGGAATATCCCGAAACTGACTTTCTTCTCTTCCAGAAGGATCGTGCCTATAGGGAGATCGGAGATCAGGGATTGTTCACGCACCATCGAATAATTCTTATTACAGGAACAACCTCGCAAAAACCCGTAATACTCGATCCTGTTTGCAATCCTCCAGTCAACAAAAGCCCACTGGTGCGTTGCAAAGAATGAACTGATATTTGCTTTGCGCAATGCCCTTATCCTTGACCCAAGATCCGCGATCAGTTTCCATTGCAAGCCCTCAGAGAAGTTTTCCACGACCTGATCGAATTCATCAAGGAAGATACCCAAATGCCTGCGCCGGTTAAGTTCCAAGGCACTTGCAAAAACATCAAACCAGAATTACTCGGTGGCTATTTCCATGTTGGTGTACTTGTTCGGCTCACGGAGTACGTGTCGTGGCCTGCATGGAGTATGCGCTTTCTTCTTTGCCTTGTGGGTCTCTTCCTGCTCGATCACTTCCGGAACATCCATCTTCCTTTCACGCAGACGAGTTGCCAGCGTGCTGGATAACCTGTATGATTGTGGGGGCAGGCAGACATTAATTTCCGGAATAATCAAGTCTCCGGATGAGATTTAACCAAATCCCCAGACCCTTCCGCATCACCTTTAAAATGAGCGAATTGTTCAGGACAATATAGTGATGCAACTGATACTCTCCACTACGGAAGATGCGGTTCCTTCAGGGAGTCCGGAGGTGTTCTTGGTAATCTTTCCGGAATGAACATGATAATTGATATCATGTTCATCCAGCCGGGATTTGGTTGAATGGTTGGGGAGGCAACCGTACCCGTCCTTTGTCATTTCTGTTTCTCTGACGGGAGAGGTGATGACAAAACCTGTCGCGGGTTTATTTCTTTGGAAATCTTAAATTTCAACCTTTTTTCATTTTTTATCAAACTTACCTCGTTACCCTTTAATATCTTATTATTTTACGATGATGCCTGATACCATGGACTTAAACATCACTAAACCCAATGATAATCCAATCAGCATTGGTTCGTATGCAACGTTGCAGCATGAGAGAATAGCAACAATGCAGGCAAAAGGTACGCTTCGCTGTGTGTGGTGAGAAAAAACTATGGAAAATAATGATGTTATAGTCTATCGGCTGGGTGCAGGATGCGACCTTTCCGATGTCGAAGAAGGAAAGATATACCAGGCAAAAGTACAGGGTTTTGCAACGTTTGGGATGTTTGCCCAGATTAATGACAGGATCAAGGGTCTTGTCCACAAGAGCAATATCAAGGCGGAACACAAGGAACGCGATCCTGTCCTCGTCAGGGTTCGCCAGATACGCCCGAATGGCAATATTGATCTGGAAGAAGTCCTTGTCCAGGTATACCAGGTGCAGACGGTCGACCGCAGGTCCACGACGGTAAACATCGCTGATCTGACCAATAAAGTTGGAAAGACCGTGGCGATCGAAGGAGAGATTGCCCAGATCAAACAGACGAGTGGCCCCACGATTTTTACCATTGTAGATGAAACCGGGACCCAGAATGCGGCAGCATTTATAGAAGCCGGGGTCCGGGCATATCCGGAAGCCGAGCTGGACAATATCGTCAAAGTCATCGGCGAAGTGATGATGCGCAACAACCAGCTGCAGATAGAAGTCGATGCCCTGTCTATCCTTACGGGTGAAGATGCAGCGGCGGTGAAAGTACGGATAGAAAAAGCGCTGGATGCACGATCCGAACCGGAAAATATTCCGCTGCTTGTGCAAAGCGAGGTCATTGAAAAACTCCGTCCTGAGATGAAAAAGGTCGCGAAAATAATAAGAAAAGCGATCTTCACTTCACAGCCGATTATACTGCGCCATCATGCCGATGCTGACGGGATCTGTTCAGCAGTGGCAATAGAACAGGCTGTGGTTTCACTTATCAGGGAGAGCGGGGGTGACTTTGACGCGGATCACTTCCTTTTCAAACGTGCCCCTTCAAAAGCCCCGTTCTATGAGATTGAAGATATCACCCGCGACCTTGATTTCTCGTTAAAGGACCATATCCGGTATGGTCAGAAGATGCCGCTGGTCCTTCTGACCGATAATGGATCCACGGAGGAAGATGAACCCGCTTACAAGATCGCCAGCGTGTATGATATACCCTTCGTGGTGATCGATCATCATCATCCTGACGCGACTATAGACAAGTACCTCAGTGCACATGTCAATCCTTATCACGTCGGGGGAGACTTCGGCATCACTGCAGGGATGCTCGGTACTGAAGTCGCCCGCCTGATCAATCCGAAAATCGAACCTCTCATCCGGCACCTCCCGGCAATAGCCGGGGTCGGCGACAGGAGCGAAGCTCCGGAACGTACCCTTTTCCTTGCCCTTGTTCATGATCAGTACCCTGAACAGGTATGCAAGGATATCGCACTTGCCCTTGACTACGAGCAGTTCTGGCTCCGGTTCAATGATGGCAGAGAGATCGTCAAGGACATTCTGAACCTGACCGGGAACCCTGAACGCTACAAGAAACTTGTGACGCTTCTCGTAGAGGGGGCAAATACCATGATCGAAGACCAGATGAGTGCCTGCATGCCTCATGTAGTCCCCAGATTACTCAGGAACGAAGCTCATCTCTTCCTTATTGATGTAGAAATCCATGCGCACAAGTTCACGTTCCCCCCTCCTGGCAAGACTTCCGGTGAAGTACACGACCGGCTCTGCAAACAACATGCAGGAGAACCTGTCGTGACCATCGGCTTTGGTCCGGACTTTGCAGTGCTTCGATCCCGTGGGGTGCTGATGAACATTCCCAGAATGGTCCGGGAACTCAGAAATGAGATACCCGGGGGCGGTATCAGCGGAGGCGGACACCTTGTGGTGGGGAGCATCAAATTCGTAGAAGGCATGCGCGACGTAGTTCTCGAAGCACTCATCAGCAAAATAGGTGAAGCACAGATACAAAAATGAAAAATTTGCCTTATTTTAAAAAAAATCCGATGAAAATAACGCAAAATGCCCGAAATCCGCTTTAATCAGGTCCACGAAATTCAGTGTAATCTGCGAGTCAGATGTATTCTTTCCTGTCAGAATATGAGTGCAGCGAAACAAAAATGACCGGTTTTTAACCGGAACAATCAGATATATATATATATGAATTGTTCTATATGAGTTTTAAATGCTGAGGCAGAACATGGATACAACAAAAAAACTACGTGAAACGTATAACGAGACCCAGCACAAAATTGTTCAATACCTCAATTCGGGTATAACCAAAGGGAAACACTACTTTAAATCAAAATATATTGCAAAAGAACTTGGTTTATCCCCAAAAGAGGTTGGAACAAACATGGCGATCCTTGCAGATATTTGCAAGGAGCTCGACATAATCCGCTGGAGCTATTCGAACAGTACAACGTGGATGGTCACGCCCAGGGCAATTTAACAATAACTCCCGTCATTCTTTTTTATTATGGTCAAACTTCTGGAGTTTGAATCTGAGATAGAGTTCGTTGCCGACATCAATGACTACAAAGACTGCCTGATGTCCCAGGACCCGACGCAGGATAACCCGGATGCTCTGTGGTTTAATATTGATATACCGAAAGGTCACATTCTGAAAGCCGGGGACCGTGTCCGGGTTACCGTGGAAAAGATCTGAACATATAACCAAAACAGGTCTTTTTAAAAACCGCATCCATTTGAGGATTACCAAACGTTGTGTTGGGCTATATGACTGGAAAAATCCTTTTAACAAAAAAACTGTTCAGTTTCTCAAACAATGTTAAAGGTGAGAAATTCTTTCGTGCCCGTTATACCAAAGTTTAAATTCCGGAGAATTTACATTTGATTAATGTTCGCACATGTCAGGATAATTACCTGCGAAATCGTTCTCCTTGTTCTTTTTATGTTTCTGTGCGGCTGTGTATCAACGAGTATAGGCGAGGTTGGTTACACAAATGACGGAATTACTGCGAAGATTAATAATCCGAATGAACCTTCTGATGCATTCATACAGGTGACAGTATATCAGGTAATTGGGCTTTCGCAACAGGAACATACTGTTGTCATGACATCAGTGAAACTGCAAACAGGTGACAACACCGTCCTGATCCCGGTAACGCTCGGACCCGGAAACTACAAACTCAAAATGTATCTTATCCAACATGGTGAACGTAAAACCGCGGTTATCCGGGATATTGTGGTATAATTGCCGGACGTCTGCTTAAGGGACCTGCTGGGAGCAGCCCGGGGGCTGACTCCTGCGGATACGGTATTCAGAAACGCCCTGATATTCAACCCCTTTATCTGTGGTTGGGAGCAGGGTGCACTTGCGGTTAAAGACGGGCTGGTACTGGGTATCGGTAACTATACAGGAAAAACGGAATATGATCTCAGGGGTTCGTACATTGTACCCGGGCTCATTGACGCCCATGTCCATATCGAGAGCTCACTCCTCGAGCCCCGCGAATATGCCCGCCTGGTCGTACGCCACGGCACGACCACCGTTGTCGCTGATCCACATGAAATAGCAAACGTTGCCGGAACCCGGGGAATTGATTTCATGCTCGCCCAACGGGAGGGTGCAGTCATCGATATCCTGTACCTTCTTCCTTCATGTGTGCCCGCGACACCAGAAGATGTGGGTGGTGCGACACTCAAAGCCGGGGATCTCAGGCAGTATGCCGGCCGCTGTGGCATCCAGGGACTGGGCGAGATGATGGACGTTCCCGGTGTTCTCGCTGCGGATCCCTCCATCGTGGAAAAACTCCAGATCTGTTCTGTCCGTGATGGTCACGCCCCCCTTCTCACAGGAAATGATCTTAACGCATATATCTTTGCCGGCATACAGAGCGACCATGAATGTACCAGACTGGACGAGGCAGAAGAAAAACTCCGGCGCGGAATGTATATATTCATCCGTGAAGGTTCAACCGAACAAAATATTACCGATCTTATAGATCTGGTAACACCAGATACGGTATCCCGTTGTTGTTTTGCTACAGATGACTGCCATGCGGATATGCTTTTTGAGGGAGGACATATTGACCAGTGCGTAAGGCGGGCTGTCGAATGCGGGCTCAAACCGGAACTTGCCCTGCGGATGGCGACGCTTTCAGCTGCAGAACGGTTCGGGCTGTCTGATCGCGGAGCACTGACCCCGGGCCGGCGGGCGGATTTCTGCGTCATTGAGGACCTGCGATGCCTCAGGGTACAAAAAGTCTTTGTATTGGGAAATGAGATTGTTGAGCCCATATACGGAACACCCCCTCCCTTTTTTTCAACATTTCCCGGCAAAGCTCCTTCTGCCGAAGACCTCCGTATCGATAGATGCGGCGAAGCCCGTGTAATCGGGCTCATTCCGTTCCAGATTCTCACCAGCTCTCTGCGATACTCTGTTACAACACAGGATATACCTGATTTCGAGAGGGATATCCTGAAAGTTGTGGTCTGTAACCGGTACCGTGATTCGCCATGTGGTGTCGGACTTGTCCACGGTTTCTCGCTGAAGCGGGGGGCAATTGCGTCCAGTATTTCTCATGATGCGCATAACATCATTGCTGTTGGGGCGAGTGATGGGGAAATCCGATCGGCGATCGATGAAGTCATCTGCTCGCGGGGCGCGATGGTTGCTGTTGTGGGGAGATCAAAGACCACACTCCCGCTCGATTGCGGTGGGCTGATGTCAACACTGCCCTACCCGAAGGTGGTTGAACGATTACAGGATCTGCGCGACACCACAGAAAAGATGGAAAGCATCAGCGATCCCTTCATGTATCTCTCGTTTCTCGCACTCACCGTTGTCCCGGCGCTGAGGATCACGAACCGGGGAATGTTTGATGTCAGGGAATTCCGGAATATACCTCTGTTTGTGGAGTAATGCGTCATGGAAAAAAAACTATAGCCGGAATTGCATCGATCATCTTCATGACTGCTGGTGCGTGTTTGAGATCAGAGGAATCCGTGGTTCTGAAGATCTTTGAGGATTTGTCCATTTTCCTATACCTATGATCTTCTGTTGATATACGATCAAAGGTTTTCGATCGAGAATTGTCAAGGTCTTACCGTTCAGGAAAGAGCGTAAAGAAACGGAGGATCACAGGAAAGTAACGACCCGGGCTGGGTACCGGTAATCCTGTATGGTGTATTACCATGCCGCCGGAGTACCGGATTTTTTCCTGCCACATGCCCACCCGATGACCTTTCAGAGCAATTTAGTTCCAAAAACAGCCGCAAGCAGGAGAATGATAATCGGTTGATGTATCAGATACACTATCAGTGCATGCCGCCCCAGATATGCGAGGGTTTCTCCAAAAAATGCCGGGATCTTGGGAAGAGTAAACCTCCGCACGCCCCCCGGGTACAGGCATTCGCCAAGTCCCATACCGAACAGAACAATACCAGACCAGGGAAAAAGCGGCTCGTAATCAACCGACCAGAAGGTTGCCGGATGAATGCCAAGAGGAAGGAGCCAGATTGGACCGGTAACCGTTGTGAGGAAATAGCCGATCATGATGAAAAGAAGACCTAGTATAAAGTTAAATTTTTTAAACCTGAAGAAGAGCGGGGAGATCATTATGGAAACACCAATCAGGTGCAGGATCCCAAAAACGATGAAACCTTCCTTAAGATACAGCCAGGTGCCAAACGTAACAACAATCCCAAGAAGAAAGATGCCGGCTCCACGGTATACAAATTTTAGTGCGAGCTGATGGTTTGAGATCATTGACACTGCTTTCGCCCTGCTGATGGTGAGCGATATTCCAACAATCAGGAGAAAGAACGATGCAGTTGCAAAGGCGAAATACTGCCAGAATCCTGCAGAGACATCAATGGAAAAAATCTGAAAATAGTTGATATCAAAAAGCGTATGAAAGAGCACCATCATGAGAACCGCGATACCACGGACGATGTCAATCTCCCGGTAGCGCGAAACCGCATCCATGTAAATTCATCGTCGCTGTTCTATCATATCTGTTTGGACAGGCCGGAATTAGAGTATGTGTGCGATATTCCTTAAACCGGAGAAACAATGTATTTTTTGCAGGTTTTATTCAAAGGATGGACGCTTATGGCAACAGGAAATGATGAACATATCATTGAGGCGATCGGGCGGAGTCGCATTGTCATCAGGGATGGCAGGGTTGTTGAAGTCGGCGAGACACGGATCTCCGATTGTCCCCTTGCAAGACGATTTGCATACCCGATTCCCTCAATAACAAAAGAGACAGTAAAGGCAAATATCCAACACCGGATTGAGGCGTTCGGTATGTGTACTGAGCGACGTGAGATACTTGATACGCGGGAATTTGTCGGGTTCGGGGCATCAGAACTGTTGAGTTTTGGTCTTCGTGCTGGTTTGATCGATGCGACGGTACTTGCATGTGATGGCGCAGGAACAGTTATTGTTACAAAACCTGCCATGGCGCAGGGTATCGGGGGCAGGATGTCCGGACTTGTCAAAACATCTCCCTATTCATCAGTTATGGACCGGATTGAGCAGGGAGGAGGGATTGTGCTTGACCGGGAACACGCCAGAATTGATCAGCAGGCAGGGGTAGCACTGGCGGTTGCTGAAGGGTATCGGAATATCGCAGTTACTGTTGCAAATCCCGAGATTGCGGAGATTATTCGCAGGATACATCCGGATACTCTTATTTTTGCAGTCCATGTGACCGGGCTCTCCCAGGATGAAGCGGAATTACTCGTTTCAGTATCAGATCTTGTTACTTCCTGTGCATCCAGAACTATCCGCGAAATTGCCGGTGCCGGGGCACTTCTCCAGGCCGGTATAACGGTTCCGATTTTTGCCATGACACAGAAAGGAAAATTACTGATACTTGAAAAGATCCGTCAGTCAGATGAGCAGGTCCTGGTCAAACCCACCCGGCTTCCTGCCCTTGGCGATAAACAGCCAAGTCCTCTGGTGTAATACTTTATTTCCGATAACGAATATTTTACTTTATTACCAGACGGACGGGTAGGGCAATTCAATGCAGGGCTTCTCATAGTTAAAAATCTCCCTGTTTTCTTTTTTATGACAGAATCATAATTGCCGTTTTTATTATCAATCAGCCATTGGTACGTCCCGTTTGACCAGAAATGCTATAATTGTGTATACAAGAACATATAAACAAGTATATAATTTCTTGAGGTTTTAATCGAGTAAGGGAGATAGCGATGAATGAGGAACCATTGGATAAAAACGAAAGTACCATTGATATTTTCGTTTTAAGTATCAGTGAATCATTAGCCCCACAGCTTACAGAGCATCTGGAAGAAAAGGGATACCGGGTTACTCTCTTTTCCAATAGCACAAGCCTTCTTGAAACACTTCGTGAAGGCAAGCCAAACCTCCTGATCTGTGACACTACGACCGTGGAAGATGGATTCGAGGTTTGCCGTCGGATCAAGGCCGATAGCGACCTCTGGGTTATCCCGGTCCTCATTTTTACCAGTGCATCCACGCTCGCGGACCTATTGAATGTCCTTGACTGTAATGCGGACAACTTCCTTTCTTACCCATCCGATCTTCCCTATCGCCTCTCACTTATTGAAAGCATGCTCACAACGCCCGTTGAGCGACAGACTCCGGATCTCATCAAAACGCAGTTCAAAATCAATCATGAAGATCGGATCTACGTTGTTGCCGCCAGTCGGCGCAAAATCCTTGAGTTCCTTCTCTCCTCTTTTGAGATCGCGGTCAATAAATCATCAGAGCTGTCAGAATTGAAAACGGAAATTCAAAAGCTGACTGAATCTGCAGAAACCCTGGAAGAAAGCGTCACCGAGCATACCTGTGTCATCGATCTCCTGAATGCGTCCGTCAAGCAAAAAGAACAGAAAATTATCGCATTGACCAGCGAAGGTACGGAGAAGGAACGTGCCCTTAGTCAGAAAACAGAAGAGATCAGTCAGCTTGCAGAGGAGCTTGAAGCGGAAAAGACACGTATTGCTACTAAGGACGAGAATATCCGGTCCATGATCCGGGAGAAGGAGGAGATCGAATCTTTTCACCGGTCAGAAACCGACGCTCTCCGGCAACAGGTCTCGGGATTATTAACCCAAATCGACACCGCACAAACGAGACTCGATTCTGTTCAGCGAGAGTTCGAAGAGAAAAAAACCCACTGTATCTCATTGGAGAGTACCCTCCAGGAGATTATGACGCAAAAAGATCTGGCAGAAAAGACTCTCCATACTCTCATTCCTGAACATGAACAACTGAAATCTGCGTTCGAGGGCGAGAAGAACCGGGCGATCTCTGCAGAAGAGGAAATTCAGGCAGTGATGGGAGCCAAAGCGCAATCCGAACAGGATCTTAACGAGAAAATTACTGGTCTCAACCAGACTATGCAACAAATGGTTGCGGATCTGACCCGGCTGAAGGGAGAACTGGAAACTGAAAAAAATGGGAGGGTATCGGCAGAAGAGCAGTTGGGACCCCTCAGGCAGCAAAAAGAACAGCTGGAATCATCGCTTCAATCCGCAATCAATGAACTCAATGAGCAATTTACCGCACTCCAGGGAGAATACAAGACTGCCTGCACCGCACTTGAAAATAAAGAGAGTGTGATAAAATCCCTGGAAAGAAATCTCGCTGAATCTGTCGCTGAAAAGGAAAAAACTGAAGAAAAGGTGAAAGCAAACCAGGTTTTGTACGATACAACTGTTACAGAGCTGAACGAAGCTCTTGCGGAGGCAACTGCGATCCGTTCAGCACTTGAAACGGATCTCGCTGCTGCGAAAACTCAGGTAAGAAAATATGCCGATGAGCTAACTCTGACATCCCGGGGGAGAGAGGAATCCGGACAACAGGTGCGTTCCCTGACCGGTGAGCTGAGCCAGGTTAAAGAAGCACTCGAAAAGAAAGAAAGTCTGGTAAAATCACTCAGGGAAAATCTCGCCGGGGTCGTTGCGGAAAAGGATAAAACCGAAGAAAGAGTTAAAACAGACATGGAGTCGTACAAAGCGACTTTCATACGACTGAAACACGATCTCGATGAAACGCTTGCAAGCCGCAGAACGCTTGAAAAGGATCTTGCTGCTGCAAAAACACAGAACATGGCGTATGCGGAAGAACTGGCTCTGGCAAACCGGAGTAAAGAACAATCCGGAAAGCAGATTCGCTTGCTTGTTGACGAACTTGAACAGGCAAAGACTGAGTTAGATATCGTGCGGAGTCAGCACCGGGGCTCGAATGAGAACCAGGAAGCAGTTGTCGAGTTGAATTCACTGAATGCAAGACTTGAAAATGAACGGAAGCTGCGATTGATCGCTGAAGAAAAAACGAATGCGGCAGCTCTGGAACAGAAACGTCTTGAAGAAGAACTTCGTGCCGTAACTGAGGAGCGGGATCATCAGGAACATGATCGGGCGCTGAAGATCCAGAATCTCAAAAAGGATCTTGAATCTGTTTGCGATCTGCAAAAATCCCTTGAAGAAGAGGTGAGTATCCTTAACGAGGAAAAATTAAAAGCAGAGCAAAGGGTTCAGGCTCTCACTCTGGAACTTGGACAGGCAAGAACCGCTCTTGCTGACGAGTGGGAGGACCATATGACCACTGACGAACAGCTTGCAGCTGCCGTTTTGGAACGACAGCGGTTACAACACACTCTCTCAAAGGGCGATTTGGCGGGGGCAGAAAAAGAAAAAGTTCAGGAAGTTATCGCAAAGGAGCCGGATCTGCCCGTGAAAATAGACCCGGCATCCCATTCACTTGAACTGGTAATTAATCCCGAAATACAAACCTCTCCGGTTTCAGAAGATGAATATGGTTCTCACAAGCCTTCAGCCGAAACTGCTGGTGAACCACCGGAAACGGATGTCAGGAGTTTGAATTTTTCCGGTCTTGAGGATCTCTTCGAAGAAAATGAACCCACTCCCAAACCCGTTAAAGATAATGAGCCGGAAGCAGGCAGAAACGGAGAGAAATCCTCACCAGAAACTGAAGATTCCGATGCTGAAGAAGGAGATCTGGGATGTGAAGATGACGAATATGATAACGCTGGAGCAGAGGAAGAACCAGAACAGGACTACACAGTTCCGGATGTCGCCAGTGGAGCGATTCCCGGTCCTGTCTTCTCGTTTAACCGCAGGCAGTGGTTAGGTCTTATCAAGTGGGCTCATCATTCTGAAGCAATCTCCCGTGATCAGCGGTTACAAATCATCAGGATGGGGCGATTAATCCAGAAAAACCGGAAACTGACCAGGGAGCAGGAAGATCAGGTCAGAGAGATGATCACCTTAGTACAGGCACTCGGCTACAGGCCGGAATAAAAAATTTAACGTAAAAACTATATTTTACGTTTTTAAATAATACACAGTTGACAATAAATTAATTAAAAAATAAATTTGGTGAACCGTAAAATTTCCATTAAAAAGATTTTTTCATTCGAAATCATCTACTATTTCCCATGAACTGCCGGTCCACACAGTGCCCGAACGGTCACGGAACCCATGAAAAGGTTTCACATCAAGGAAACATGACAAGATGCAACCATGGAACGCATTTCCCCGACATTACTGGCCGGGATGCAGAGTCAGGCTCATGCCCTTAAAAAGAAGGAATGAATTCATTATCGCGGCATTCACAAATCTGATGTACTGAAGATTTTTGGAGTAATAGCAAACTTTTTTTGGGTTACTCATTGAACATTGTCTGTATGAGCATGGATACCGTGTTCGAACTTTCGCCAAAGAAAGTTGAATATATCAAATTCATAAACGGGAAAAACGGTCCTGTGAAGACAAACAATATAGCCGCAGGGTTTGGTGTAGACCCGTCAACTATTACAAAAACGATTGTTGAACTTGCCGATGAGGGACTTCTGGTTTATGTACCCTACCATGGGGTATCTCTTTCGGTAAAAGGAAAAATTACGGCAGAATTCCTGATAAAAAGACACAGGATACTCGCTTTGGCGCTGACGCATTTTGGTTTTTCGCATGAACAGGCCTGTCTTGAGGTCTCGAGGTTTGAGAGTTTCGTATCAAAAGAAGCAATAGATCAGATGTGTAGGGCCATGGGACATCCAAACAAGGGTATATGCGGGGATATTACGCATGATGACGGTTGTCTCCGGATATGAGACCGGGAAAAGAAACGTTTTCCATATACATTTTACCTTCTCTGCCCCTCTAGTTTCGGCATTATTCCGAAAATATGACTGAATACTATTTTCAGCATGAATTATTATTGAAATTTGGACGATATCCAAAATTCTCCCAACTATTATATACCCAACCTGCGAAACAGATTTGCAGAAAAGACACATGGTGGCGAGCGAAGGATTGTGATCCGGGTGGTACAAAGACAATATAAATCGATTCTGCCGATTGCGGCTCTGGGAATCATTATCGCAATAGTTGCTGTAACCGGTTGCCTGACCAAATCACAGGAATCTCATCTACCGGATACGACACCCGCAAATAATGCCACGGCAGGCTCACCCTATACCGGTGTCTTCGGTTCGACACCATCTGCCGACACCAGTTCATACGGCAGATTACCGGTAATCACATCGTTCCGTCCGATCACGCTTCTCGTCGCACCCGTTGGGGGAGATCATATAACCATTACCCAGATACTTCCTCCCGGGGCCGATCCTCATGATTACGAGCCGACACCAAATGATGCAGTGGCTCTCAAAAACGGGAAAGTATTCTTCTATGACGGACCTTTTCTCGAACCTTGGGCAGCAAATCTTGCCGCCTCAACAAACCCTGACATACAACTTGTGACCTTTGCCGATGCCATCCCGGGACCAGCTTATGATCTGATGAAAAGCCAGTATGCGGATTTCCCGAATCTTACCCAGGACCCGCACCTCTGGTTATCACCGCAGCTTGCAGAGTACTATACAACCTACGTAGCCCGGCAATTGTCCAAGGCAGACCCGAAAAATGCGACTGATTACCAGAATAATGCTGCGGCATTTGAAAAACAGCTGAAACAACTCGATTCCGACTACACGGCAGGGTTTTTGAACTGCACCACCAGGACGTTCCTGAGCTCACATGCCTTCCTTGACTATACCGCGGCGGCGTATAACCTGACACCGATCTCCATTGCCGGGATGAGCCCTGATGCTCAACCGTCCATGAAACAGATGTCGGCTATTATTGGAGAGGCAAAGGCACATAATGTCAGAGGCATCCTCGCTGAGCCGGAAGAAGCAGAAGATTTGAGTAAATCAGTATCAGCTGAACTCAATCTTCCCGTGTATCCGTTCAGAACAATGGAGGTACTCCCGGCGGGTCCCCTGACGCCGGACGATACCGATTACGTGGCGATCATGGAAAATAACCTGAAGGAAATGAAGAAAGCGATGGTATGCCAGTGATGCTTCCGGGAGGTGAACAGGTCTGTCTCACCTTGAACAATGTCTGGTTTGCTTACGGGGCAAATCCCGTTCTGGAAGATGTATCTCTTTCGATCCGCCAGGAAGAGCTCGTGGGAATTGCCGGGCCGAATGGTTCGGGAAAATCTACTCTCATGAAGATCATGGTCGGCCTCCTGAAGCCCGATAAGGGCACCGTTTCATTTTCCTGTCATATCGATGAATGCGAGGGGATGACCCCCTGCCGGCCCTGCATCGGCTATGTACCCCAGAACCCGGTTATCAGGCAGGAACAATTTCCGGTTACTGCCCGCGAGGTTGTTGAAATGGGAACCTTTGGCCAGATAGGACTGTTCAGACGTATGAATTCCGACAGCAAGAGGGCTGTCGATAACGCAATCGCAGAAGCAGGTCTTGATCATGTGCAGCATGAGTTGTTCTCCGACCTCTCCGGCGGCCAGCAGCAGAGAACCCTGATCGCCCGTGCACTTGTGGGCAGGCCACACATTATCGCGCTCGATGAACCGACAAACGGTATCGATGCACAGAGCAAACAGGAATTCTATAAACTGGTCAATCATCTTAATAAAGCGCACCGGATCACGGTCCTGATGATCCTGCACGACCTGCCCGATCTGGCAGCACATGTTGAAAGGGTCATATTCCTGCAAAGGAAGGTGATCTATGACGGTCCCTCTGCGAACCTGAATGCAGAAGGCCTGTGGAACCTGATGGTAGAGGCAGGCAGAAGCACCTGAGAACAGACCATGGTCCTTGAATTTTTATCCTACCAGTTTGGAGTCCGCGCCCTGCTTGGTGGACTTATCGTCGCAGTCACCTGTTCGAGCCTCGGAGTGTTCCTCGTCCTCCGGAGGCTGTCTCTCGTTGCAGACGGGCTGAGTCATGTAGCCTTTGGCGGGATTGCGCTTGGGTTATTCACGGGAATTTATCCTTTATACACTGCTGTTGTCGGGGTGGTACTCGGGGCACTGGGTATACACACCCTTGGAAAATTGCGGGTGGCATCGGATGCGGCGATTGCGATCATGTTTGCAGCAGGGCTTGCAATTGGTATTATTCTTATAAGTATCACGCAAAATGTGGCTGTTGACGTATTGTCCTTTCTTTTCGGGACAATTCTCGGAATAAACCAGACCGACCTCTACCTTGCCGCAGCTCTCGGAGTTACCGTCATTGGTATTTTGTTGCTGTTCTGGAAGGAATGGGTCGGGATCACTATTGATGCGGAATTCGCAAGAGTTTCAGGCCTGCCGGTGCCCGCACTGGAACTTGTTTTCACGATCATGACCGGTTTAACTGTAGTCGTTGCAATGCGGCTCGTTGGCGTGCTTTTAGTATCAAGCCTGATCGTGGTCCCGGCATCCGCAATGATACAACTGAAGATGCCTTTCAGGCAGACCGTGCTTGCTGCATGCGGCGTTGCAGTCGTCTCTGTTGTTGCCGGGTTACAGTTCTCATTCATGTACAACATCGCACCGGGCGGGTCAATTGTCCTTGTTACCATCTGTTTCTTCATCCTTGCCGCTATTGTGGCACGGATATTACCGAAAATCCCCAAAAAATTGCCGGGAGGCAGCTGGGATCATCAGTGTGACCGATAGCCCGGGGATATCCTGCATGAAAGATATACCCTTTTATGGACCTGGTTTTTCAGGGCATCGGTCGTTCAAAGAAGGTTCTCATCTGATCTGGTAATTGTATAAGATGCTCCGTAGCAGCACGTTTTCACTCTATTGACCCTGCAAGGATCCCGCTGAAAGTGGTGCCGGATTTCAGGGATACTCTTGGGAGAAATGAAAAATGAGACTCATTTCTGTGATGAGCGGACAGATAAAGAACACCCATCATTTCGCACCCTTCAACAAACGCCGTCGCCCTGTGGTGGTTTGTTTCTGGTGATTTTATGCACGAATGCGCCAGCATCAAGCGTGCAGCTGTCAGGTACTAAAAAATGGGAAGACTTTTTCCAGAATAGTCTTCAAAAAATGTTTAAACGAATGCAAGGTGTCCTGTCGACTCCCGTGGATGAAAGTAGCATGGGTATTTACTCTTCAAATCAACGAGGACTTAAAAAATTTTAGATTTGATCAGTTTTACGTAACCAGCAGCCGACTGCCAGATATACCGAACCTGCGATCAGGATGGCGATTGAACCCCTGAGAACTAATCCGAAATCCCCGGCGGCAAGTGAAATATACATCAGCCGGCCGAAAAAATATATCGCAAAAAGAAGAATGACAGCCGCAAGATAGAGCCCGGTGAGCCCGAGTACTCCCGTGACTACCAGATCATCCATGGAGAATGATGGGCACTTCCTGTATAAACTGCTTGGGATTTTCCGGGACGGTCCTGCCCCTCACCGCTCAAGATACTGTGCAAGTACCTGGTCATAAAGCCGTTTTACATTTTCTTTTGTCTTTGAGATGGCAGGAAATCCTGTATACCGTGGTTGTTGAGCGAGCCCGATATCCACGGGCAGATTGAGCCGGTACTGGCTCTGTGAATGAAACCAACCTTTCTTTTCATAATACCAGGACAGGTATTCCTGTTCCGTCTGCCCCGGGGTCGGGATGAAGAGGGCATGCCGCTTGCCAAGCTCGGCTATCTCCATCATGGAGGTGTATCCTGATCGACATATGATAAATTTTGCACGATTCATGAGTCCTTCTTTATCCCGGGTTGATGCATAGGGAATGATACTATACGTATCGGATTGTTTCCATGTACCGCTATTTCCCGGGCTGCCAAGCAGGATGACACAGCGCCCCTCAATCTTATGGACCTGTTGCAATAGTATCTTCTCGAGCCGTGTCCTCTGGGGTTCGGGTCCGGAGATCATTATCAGGTAATCGAGATCTTCTTCCCCGTCACATTTGTGGGTGCTCGTCAGGATGCCGGAAAAATATACTCTTTTCTTTGTTGCATCTGTTCCCGGACGGGACAGTTTACCGGCAAGTGCGGTCTGGGTCGGCGGGTTATCGGGAACAATAATATGGCGGTATTTCTCATGCTGGAACCCATTCATGGCAACCGCGAAGAGTTCAGCCGGCCAGAAAATCAGGGGGAGGTGGTAATGGAGCTGGTGGGTGATGAAGACTGAAGGAATTTTTGATGCATAGACTCCCAGCCGGTTGTCGCTGATGATCAGATCATAGGGATCTTTGGCAAGGATCAGATCCAGATTCTTTCGTTCATCCGAGATCGCCTTTAAGATGAGCGGGAAGAAAGCAACAAATTTCGGAAGAAAAAACCGGCTTGCGCTGTAGGGCACAGGATAATCAGGAAAGTCAACAGAACGGCATTCGGGGAATTCTCGCTCCAGGACGGAACGTGCATTCCCGCACGCTGCAATCGTCACCTCGTGGTGATGGTCAAGGAGGGTTTTAATAACAGGTATATCCCGGGTCGCGTGCCCCAGACCCCAGTTCAACGGCGATACCAGTACGTGCGCCATCCCTGTGCTCCCGAATAATTCATTTAAGGTTCATCTGCAAAGAGTATTGAATGATTCGACCCGGTTTTCCCGGTAATTTTTCCAAAGACGTTCTTTTTTTGAAACAATAACGGCACAAAGATCTGGCTCTTTGAGAAATACTCGACAAAACACGGGTGCCAAACAGAAGATATCTCATGTAAATGATTCCCGCCTCCTGTGATAGCTCTGAAAAGAGATACTGCACCGGGGCACCCTGGCCTAGGTGCGTGCACGGGAATCTAGGTAGTCCTCTTTACTTTACGTGACAACTGCTTTTCTGAACCGCCAATAAGCCAGCCCGAACGTGAGAGTGGCAAAAACCACGAGTCCGAAATAGGCCATGAGGATATCAGACTGCGTATACTGGTAGTGCTTCCCAAGAGCAATAAAATCCGGGCCGATGGCAAAATACCGTATGCCGGTAATCAACAGGGTCATGGGATTATACACAGAGAGTATTTTTAAGAACGCCGGGAATGAGTCAATAGGGTACAGGGCGTTGCTGGCAAAAAATATCGGCATCGTCAGAAGAGTAATGACTCCCTGAAGCCCCTCGGGACTCTCCATGGAAATGGCGATGGCGGCTGAGAGAAATAGGAACCCGAGCGCAAACATCCCGACAAATGCGAGGATGCCAAATACTCCGACAACGGTCTGCACTGCGGTAAACCCGCTGAAGAATGCGGCCCCAATCAAAATACCAAAGACCATAATGATGATCGCCTGGATAAATGACTTGGTGACCCCCGAGAGACCGATCCCGAAAATGATGTGGTTCCTGTTCATGGGGCTTGCGAGGATCTCACGCATCAGCCCCCAGTTCTTGTCAAAAAGGATCACGATCCCGCCAAAGAGACTGGTGAACAATGTCGTCATTGCAATAATACCGGCGCCCATGAATGTCAGGTAGCCGATCATATGGACGCCGGGTACTACGGGCAATCCTGTGATCAGCTTATCAAAACTGCTCGACATCGCTATACCAAAAAAAGCCAGCCAGAGCGCCGGCTGGAGGAGGGAAGAGACCAGCAGGGTCTTAAACCTGACAAACCTGATCATGTCCCGCCAGTAGATAGTGGTAAATCCGTACGGCATGTTACCGCCCTCCAGCTCGACGGAACGAGGTTTTTGCATGGCCTTCGTCACGGATCTCTCTTCCGGTATAAAAGACAAAAACATCGTCCATTGACGGTTTCTTTAAGTTGATGGTAGAGATTTCGATGCCGGCATTGCGGAGTGTATCAATGATCAGGGGGAGCACCTTGGATCCGTCCTCGTTTACCATCAGCACAAATCCTTTTGATTTGACTTTCATGTTACGGATGCTGGGAAGATCTTTCAGGAACCGGACCGCAGCTTCGTTGTTGTTTGTCTCAAGGTAGATCAAATCCCGTCCAAGGGTATTTTTGAGTTCCCAGGGTTTTCCGGATATGACAATCCGGCCATGATCGATGATACTTATACGGTCAGAAAGCTGGTCTGCTTCGTCCATATAATGGGTAGTAAGGAAGATAGTCGTCCCTTCGCTGTTGACACCTTTGATATACTCCCACATCCTCAACCGGGTCTGTGGGTCAAGCCCGATGGTGGGTTCATCCAGGAAGAGCACCTTGGGGCGTGTCATCAGCCCCCGGGCAATTTCAAGCCGGCGTTTCATGCCCCCGCTCAGATGTTTCGTCCGTTCGTCCCGTTTAGCTGCCAGCTCGACAAGGTTTAAGAGTTCCTCTATCCTTTTCCTGCGCTGTTCAAAAGGCATGTTGTACAACCTGCCATGGAACTCAAGGATCTCCCAGACCGTCATGTCGCGGTCAAGTGTGATATCCTGGAAGACGATACCGATTGATTCGCGGACTTTCTGGGGATCTCTGGTGACATCGAACCCGGCAACACTCGCCGTACCCTTTTGCTTTGCAAGCAGGGTGATGAGGATATTGATCGCGGTACTCTTTCCGGCACCATTGGGCCCGAGAAATGAAAAGATCTCACCTTTTTTTACCGAGAAACTTATCCCGTCAACCGCCTTGAAATCCTTATAAGAATGTTCCAGGTTTTCAACACTGATGATAATTTCGCCGTGTTTTTGCTGTGTTTCCGGCATAAAGACTCACCTCACTGACCAATTCGTCCACCCACCTGGTCTCAAGGGATAAATGCACGAGCCGGTTGCATCACGCATCTTATTTCCCGGATAAGGATGGTCCATGACTATACTATTCTGGGACAGAGAATATATAAACGGTTTATCAAAGGCACAATGATCGTCATGAAGGTTCACAGGAACGGGAAAGAAGCGGGAAAATAGTAAAAAATACTAGATAATGAGTCTTGCTGCATCACCCCGTTGTTCGAGCAGTTCGATCCCGTGACGTTTCTCCTCCACACTGGTGAAATCCTTCGTAAGATCGACAAGCTTGCGCCGTGCCCGAAACGATCTCAACCTGCTACTCAAACAGATCGAAAAAATCTGCGGGGTAATCCATTGCCCAGGATTCAGGATTAATGGAAGGTGTGACAGATTAAAAATTTGGCGGTTATATAAAAAAATAAAAACGGTAGATTTACCGCAATAGAGAAAATTTCATGAAAAAGCAGACACCCAACACACTGGAACAAGTGAATCTTAAAAAAAAATAATTTTAAGAGATAATTATACCTTCTTTTCTGAACCGCTCGACAATCTGGATGTTCATGTAATCCTGAATAATATTATTATACAGAAAGCCACTGGCAAAGACGGTGACCATAAAAGTCATCGTAGATTTATCCATTTTCATCAGGTACACTGTTGGTTTTGGATCCGGGGCAATCACATCAGGTCGAGTCTTCACTGCTTCATCAATGATTTCTGAAAGAACGCACTTAACCTGATTAATATCGGCTGCGTAGGAAACCGAGACCGGGATTTGGATCCGGACCTGGGGATTTGGCATTGAATAGTTATGGATGATGCTGGTGGCAATCTTGGTGTTGGGCATGGTTACAATATCCGAATCGAGGGTTATTATTCTCGTGCTTCGGGGACCGATATGGATTACATCGCCCAGAACATCATTGATAAGGACCCGGTCGCCTGCCTTGAATGGCTGGTCCGTAATGATAACCGCTCCACCAAAAAAGTTGGAAAAAAGGTCCTGTGCAGCGAGCGCAATCGCAATACCCATGATTCCCGCACCGGCAATCAGCGGGGTAATATTGATATTAAACGTCGATAAAATATACATGAAACCAATGAACCAGATGATCCATTTGGCAATCTTCTGGAGGATCTCAACAATACGGTCATCAAGGTCCGTTTCGGTCTCTTCTGCAAGTGCCATCCCGTAGGTATTCAAAAAACCGTCAACAAACGTGGCAATGATCCATGTACCCACAAGAATGTACCCGGAGGCTAGCACTTTCGAATCCGCTATCCACTGCAACTGAGGATATAGGGATAATAAGTGTTCGATAGCCAGGAAAAACGGGATGAAAAAAGCCAGCATTACCAATGGCCATCCCAATGAATACACGAGAAGGTCATCCATCTTTGTTTCCGTTTGTTCAGCCTTCTTTTTCAGCCATATGAAAATTATGTGAACGATACCTGCTGCGATGATTCCGATACCAAGGTAAATAATCGAATCAAGAAGTTCTGTGTCCATTTCTCGTATGTTATATTTAGAAGAAGAACAATTTTTCTTCTTAGTAATAAAATCCTGATTAACCAGGAAATGCCATCGGATTCATCTCCCCGGGCGATTCAAGCATTTCCTTTAATTTTTTCCATCCGACAGGGAATCTTATCCTTCAAAATTAATTTTGATAATTAATCAGTTCTCTATGGACAAAAAATATTAACAGTGATTATATATTATTCATGCATGGCAAAGAAAAGGGGACCGAAAACCTTAGATGGAAAAGTTAAAAGTGATTTATTTCCCGGTGAAGACAGGAGAAAGAGCTTTAAAACGCTCGCTCGGGAAGAATTAGAGAAGGCAGGTATTTTGGCTCCCAAAAAAAATCTGAAAAATAAGAAGAAATAATAGTCATTTTTTGCAACTGGTGCCGGGGTATTTCATATACAACAATCTTTTACCCATACACCGCCAGGCACATCCAATAATAATCTTTAATTCCCTATTTTCTGGAAACTAACGAACAATTGTTAATCCTGCTCTGCCACCTTGTCTCAAGTCTGAATGCACTGGGGGAAAATGGTGAATGCTTCTGTATCCGCGAGCCTTTTTATCATGAGTGGATCAATCTTCATCAGATTCCCAATGCACGAGATCTGTCCGAACTGTGGTAAGGTTTCAGCCGCGGAGTCCCCACGGTTTTGTAGTGAATGCGGCGCCCGGATTGACGGAGGGACTCCAATCAGATACATGGGATATTTCACCCAGCCCCGGAAGCACAAGAATCCACTGATTGCAGGATTTTGTTCGTCCGTTCTTCCTGGACTCGGGCAGGTATACAATGGCGAAACTGCAAAAGGTTTTTTCATCTTTTTTCTTACCCTTGCGGGATTAGTTATCTTCCTCATCCCTGGCCTTATTGTATGGCTATATGCAATGTATAATGCGTATTCCGTGGCGGGAAAGATGAACAACGGGGAGATCGCATTCCGCGAAACTCGAAGGCTTCACATGGTTCTGTTCATTGTGTTTGCCGTGGTTATGATCGTAATCGCGCTCCTGATAATCATCGCAATAGTGATGGCGATCCTGATGCCCCAACTTGGTCAGCTTGGCTCCGGCAATTATAATCAATTGTTTGATACCAACGGATTATTCTAATCGGCCAGACTGAAAAGATATCTGCCTGACTTGTCCTTTAATCAGATTGTTTTCTCTCACAACAGGAGATGAATCATTTGTCCGTCCTTTTCCTAGTTTTTTCGTGCATCATACTGGTGTCGCAAGAAAAGTACGATGAAAGACTTGTATGTGCCCTGGTAAGAATCAAAAAGAAATTTGAGATACCTGTAACCCGATGACAGAACGCGAGGGATAGGATTGGAACCTACAAATCAATCTGGCAGCATTAGTCCACAGACCGGGCAATACTGCCAGGGAATTGCATGCCATGATTGCACTTTCACTCTTCACTTGCATGATATTCATACAGTCAACCCCCTCATGATGATCAATGGACAGCCAATACACGAGCTGCCGGGTTACCTGCCACCATTGCAAACATGAATGGACATATATGGGAATACGACTTGCCGGCTTGGAAGGGTCACGGAAGCCTGTCAAAGTGCAGTGCTCAAGATGTCATAATTGGGTAAAGATGAATCCGAAGAATGCGAGATGAATAAATCCTGCACTAACACCATGCATCAAGTCAGAAGAATTCAACAATTTATTGACAAATTTTATCGTCTCAAAATATTAGTAATGATTTATCCTTAGACCTATATAAAAAATTCAGTCAATAGCGGAAAGTGGGTTAAAAGAGGTAAAAGATATGAAGTTAAAAGATATTGCAATTGTCGGAATTCTGCTTGCAATCGGTACGATCCTGCGATACTTCCTTGCGATGCTCCACACCCCGCTCACACCGAATATGATCATCGCATTTTACTGTCTTGCGATCATCCTCATCAAGCCAAATGTATACGAGGCACTGGGAATCGGTATCGTGGCCGGGGTCCTGTCAATGCTGATCTCAAGTTCCGTGTTCCCCCAGGCAAACCTGATCAGTGAACCGGTAGGTGCCTATGTCTGTTTTTGTTTTTATGTGGTTTTGAGGAATAGGGAAAATCTGTTCCCGATGGTTACAACATTTATTGCCACACTTGCGAGTGGTTTTACCTTCGCTGGGATCGCAACCGTTTTTATGCGTGCGACACTCCTCGCCATGTACCATGACAATTTTTCAATATTTGTTGCGGTATATGTTCCCATCGTGGTTATTACTGCAGTGTTTAATGCGGTCATTGTTCAAATCCTCTACATCCTATCGGGCAGGGTGCTGGTGCGGGGAAATGAATGATCGAACGCCATGACCTCAGTTGCACAGTTCTTTTTCAAAACAGTCATATTCGCGTTTTGTTAGTCAGAATGCCCCAAATGGAATAATGGGTTGGTTCTCTTTATAGCAGTCAGGGAAATTCAAGATATTTTGAATCATGCCAATACTTTTTCCGGATTGTAAGAACAGAAACATAAAATACGCACTCGGGATATTATCCGGTATGAAAAAGAAAATCGTAATCGTATCTGTATTTGTACTCTTCACAATATTTGTTCTTGCAGCCGGGTGCACACAACCTGGGACACTCCCGGTTACCCCTACGCCAACTCCACCAACTGTTTCTTTGACACCCGGACCTGCACAGACCCTGCCCGGAATCTGGAATATCGAAGTCCAGGTCCAAAGCAACGGGGAAGCTATCGACCCGCAGATCATCGTGATAAATCGAGGGGGAAAGGGTCTGAATTTCATCAACGAGATTGATGTCAGGGTAACTCGTTCTGACGGAGTCGTTGAAGAAGATAAAATGGTAGAGCCGATGTCTGTCGGCAAACAACTCATTCTCAAGGGAACAACCCAGAACAATGATCGCTGTGAGGTCTGGGCGATCACTCCGCAGGGAGAACGGGTAAAAATCTACGACGCATATGTGCCTTTCAGGACATATAATTAATCATTTTGAGTTTACTGCCAATTCTTAAGGAGATTACGGGAGAAAAAGACCAAATTCGCATTCTGTCGGCCTTTAGCAGGATGGGAATATGAGACACCCATCTGACAACCCACCATTACTTTTATTTACCCTTCTATCGATTCCACTCACTATGCCACTATTTATTATCTTGGGAAAATTGACCGATAAGGCCATCGAGAAAATGAAGGAAGTGAAACAACGGGATGATAAGGCAGGACAAATCATAAAATTAGCGGGGGGAAAACTCATCAGCCATTACTATACCTTCGGCCGTTACGATTTCGTAGCAACCGTTGAACTGCCTTCCGCTGAAATTCTTGCTAAAGTAATTATCGAGATTGGCAAGTGGGGTACGGTCAGTACTGAAACCATGACTGCTCTCCTCCCTGAAGAGATGTATAAAATGGCATTGGAAATGTAGTTACTCACGGTGGTAAGCTGAACACGGATTACCTCGTCATTATCGATGAGATTCAGAACATAACCCAGCGACAGTATGCTGCTATGGTGCATTCGGTACAAGACGTTTTCATTTCCGTTAATCCCGTTAACGCAACAGCACCTGCATTCCAAAGATTCAATAACCGGGGAATAGACTGGTGTACCTGATAAGGAGATAGATCGTGGATATCTTCCTTCTGACAGCTGCCCTTGTCTGGGTTGTTTTCTGGGTATACTGGTTCATCTCTGCATGGATGACCCGGTCGCCACTGAAACGCCAGCAGTCCCGGTGGTCCTGGATCCTGTTCGTACTGTTGTGGTGTTTCTGGGTGCTCTACTCCTCCGGGTCCGCAACCGGCTTTCTGGTCCAGAGGGCCATACCCGACAGTCTGATTATCGGGCTGAGTGGCACGATCATTACCCTGTCGGGTCTCGGTTTTGCAGTCTGGGCGCGGGTTCACCTGGGGAAGTACTGGAGCAGCATGCCAGCGATCAGGGTGGATCACAAACTTATCAGGACCGGGCCGTACAGTCTCGTGAGGCACCCAATCTATACCGGGATACTGTTCGGGGTTGCCGGTACAGCCATCATCATAGGTGAGCCCTTGGGTCTGATAGCATTTTTCCTGATACTGGTGGTCTATCTCTGGAAGATCCGGATGGAGGAGAAGTACCTGCAGGAAGAATTCGGAGAGGACTATGCCCGGTATAAAAAAGAGGTCCCGGCGCTCATCCCACTTTTTATTTGATGCATGACGCTCTTGCCGGAACTTTGACCAATTTTGAAAATATGAACAGGGAATGAGACCATCAGTGATAAAGTGCTGCTATGGGGAAAACAAAATATTGGGTAATCTGCCAATCTCTTTCCTGCTGGCGTCTTTACTCTTAAAAATATAAAAAACCTATCTCCATAAAATAAATGGCTAAACCTATTATGATTAAATACGAACCATCTGGGATTATTCTTTTTAGCCCAAATGGATCGATTGTATGTCGAGAAAAAACGAAATATGCCCCGAATGCAATTAATAGAGCGGGGATACCGTAAGCAATTACCTTGAATATTGTATATACATTCCACCCACCGCTTATCTCTCCATTACTCATTTCCTATCACTACAAAAAATCATTCTAAAATACTTTAAATAGATATCCATAAATCCGATTTAAATCAGACAGGTTTTAATAAAAATACTTCTCCAAAACACGTCCTTTCAAATGGTGAAGCAAGGTTTTGTGATACGCTAAAAGTCACGGATCTACTCTCAGGTGGTCGATCATTTTTATCGTTATCCATATGTTTTTATGTTTCCTATGGAAATTCCCTTTTGAACTGGATGATCCTATGACCCGAAGCATGTTGCCCCTCGTTACGTTCCTAAGTATTGCTGCAATCCTGACTGTCTTCCTTGTGACTGCAGGATGTACGTCCCCATCAGGTGCCGGACCTAAAACCCTCTCACCAACCCCGGGGATACAATCCACGATACCACATACTGTCACCCAAGAGGATATCCATAAGATACAACATGTCATCATCATCATGCAGGAGAACCGTGCCTTTGATGAATATTTCGGGACGTTCCCGGGTGCCGATGGCATTCCGATGAAAAACGGTGTCCCGACCGTATGTGTTCCAGACCCGCAGAGCGGTACCTGCGTAAAGCCGTACTATGATCCCAATGACCGGAATGAAGGCGGGCCCCACGGAGCACCGAATGCAGTTGCGGATATTGACGGGGGGAAGATGGATGGGTTCATCCGGCAGCAGTTGTTGGGCCGGAAACAGGCCTGTGCAAGCAGCGTTGACCCCGCATGCACCCAGCCGCTCGGGAACCCGGACGTGATGGGCTACCATGACGCCCGGGAGATCCCGAATTACTGGCGGTATGCAGATGAGTATGTACTCCAGGATCGTATGTTCGAGCCTGTCACATCATGGAGCCTGCCGGCACACCTCTTCATGGTCTCAGCCTGGTCTGCAAAATGCACCTCTTCAGACCCGTTGAGCTGCAGAAACGAGCTGGCTAACCCGCAGTCACTAGGCTTGCAGCTGAACCCGAACACAAAGGAAGTAAACCCGGATTATGCATGGACCGACCTTACATACCTTCTGTACCGGAAAAACGTGAGCTGGGCTTATTACGTGGACGAAGGTACTCAGCCGGACTGCGAGAATGATGAGATGTTCTGCGATCCCAAGCCCCAGATGGCATCTGCTCCGGAGATATGGAACCCCTTGCCCTGGTTTGAGACGGTGAAACAGGATAACCAGCTGGGAAACATCCAGCCGCTGGGTAACTATTACCTGGCAGCCAGAGCCGGGACGCTGCCTTCTGTTACCTGGATAGTGCCTAACCAGATGCACAGTGAACATCCGCCGGCCCTTGTCAGTACCGGCCAGGCACACACGACCAGCCTGATCAATGCCGCGATGGAGAGCCCCGACTGGAACAGTACCGCGATCTTCCTGGCGTGGGATGACTGGGGCGGGTTCTACGACCATGTTGTCCCGCCGGTCGTGGACATTAACGGCTACGGTCTGCGGGTGCCGGCGCTCGTGATCAGCCCGTATGCAAAAAAAGGCTTCATCGATCACCAGATCCTGACTTTTGATGCATACCTCAAGTTTATCGAGGACAATTTCTTAGGTGGTGAACGGATTGACCCGGCGACCGATCAGCGTCCTGATCTCCGTCCGACGGTGCGGGAGAACGTCGCACTACTCGGGGATCTCAGGTCGGATTTCGATTTCACACAGTCGCCCCGCCCGGGAATCATCCTGCCGTTGTACCCGCTGAACAAAACAAGGGCTGGGTAATTTCTTAAAAAAAGATCAGAAACAGGAAAGACTTCCTGAGAAGGCAACCTCATATAAAATAGTAGAGTATGGCATAACCCCGGATCGTTTTGTGTCAGATCCATCCGGGTGTTTATGAGGCTCATGTTTGATGTCCGTAAGATACATTCCATCTTTTATATTCAAAAGGTTAATCCAAGCGCAAACTAAAGAGATTTCAAGATGTCAAAACCTCCCGATAGAGAAACTATACACAAACCCGAACCATATTTCCGTTACAAACAGTGTCTCGTCATCCGTAATGATGTGAAAATGAGTTGCGGCAAGCGGTGTGCACAGGCTGCACACGCAGCTATTGGTGCATACAATAATGCAGACAAATCCCTCCAGAAAGCATGGCTTTCCGAAGGGCAGAAGAAAGTAGTACTTAAGGCAAATGATGAACGGACGCTCTATGAGCTCAAGGTAATCGCAGAACGTGTCGGGATTTCCTCATCCCTGATTCAGGACGCCGGCATGACCGAGATCCCGCCCGGTACCATCACTGCACTCGGGATGGGGCCGGCGAAGAGCGAAGATCTGGATAAAATTACCGGCACACTCTCTCTTCTATGAAACAGAGCACCTATCCCCTTGAACTCCTGCTCGGCATGAAGTATTACGCGAGCGATTCTGAAGGGATTGGAGGAAAACTCCGCATGGACCCGGCTGATTTTATCGTTGAAGAGATCCCTCTTGTAAAAAAAGGGAGTGCCAGTGGTCCTTACCTCATCTGCAGACTCACGAAATCAAACTGGGAACTACAGCATGCGATAAAGGAGATCGCTAAACGACTTGGTATCAGTCACCGTCGAATCGGATGGGCAGGTACCAAGGATCGCAACGCAATCACCCGTCAGTTGATCTCGCTTTACCATATTACTGCCAATCAGGTCTCTGAAATCCGGCTGAAAGATATTACCCTGGAGCCCGTTGGCCAGTCAAACGAAGCCCTTTCCCTGGGAGATCTGCTGGGCAACAGCTTCGATATAATGATCAGGGATTGCCACCCGGCCGACCTGGAGACACGGGTACGTGCGACCTGTGAGACCGTTTCCCTGGCCGTACCCAACTATTTCGGACTCCAGCGTTTCGGTGCGACGCGTCCGGTGACCCATCTTGTGGGGGAATGGATCCTGCACGGTGATTTTGAGAAAGCAGTAATTACCTACGTGGGCCAGGCATTCCCGGGAGAACCGGAAAATATCAGGGCTCTCCGGACTGCATTTTCAGACACCCGTGATATCCGGGCAGCGTTGTCCGATCTCCCTCCCCAGATGTCGTATGAACGTGCGATGCTCCACTTCCTGAACACGCACCCGAACGATTATCCGGGAGCGCTCCATGAATTGCCGCCAAAACTCCTGTCAATGTTTGTCTCGGCATTCCAGTCGTACCTCTTCAACTGTGCTATCAGCCAGCGGTTTGATGATGGTCATACCCTCACTGAACCTCTGGTTGGTGACCGTCTCATATTTGCCAACGGACGCACCGATACCGTTACCGGAACCAACAGTGATGCAGTTTCTCTTCACATCCGGCGAGGACGCTGCAGTATCGCATTTTTCATGCCGGGAAAAGAAAAATTTGAAGCAAGGAGTGAAGGAGAGCTTGCAACCGAATCCCTTCTCGCAAAGTTTGACATTACTGCACAAGACTTCGAACGTGCATCCGCGTTCGTCCGAACGAAATTTGACGGTGCATGGCGATCAATTGCATTAAGAACAGATATCGAATCAGTCATCACCAAAAACGATGTGCGGTTGAAATTTTCGCTCCCGTCCGGGCATTACGCGACTACGGTCTGCCGGGAGTTTATGAAGGCGGACCCGGTTTGGATGGTTTAATGTCGCGATTCAGCTATTTTTTTTGCACCATTAATCGCGTCATTTAAGTTTCCTATCTCATCCACGATATTTAAGTTGACGGCATCGGCACCCCGGATGACCCTGCCGTCATCGATCTCCGATCGTGCGATTGGCCGATGCGTGATGACATCATTGATAAAATTCTCGAAGCTCTCGTTAACAATCTTCTGGGCATAGGCCTGTTCTTCATTCGAGATCGGGCGTGAGGTTGAACCCATGTCTTTTTTACTGCCGGATTTGATGACACTGATGTTGTAGCCTTCGTTTTCATTAAAGCGGCTGATATCTGAGAACGTCCAGATTACTCCTACACCTGCAGTAAACGTGTCAGGGTTCGCATAGATTTTGTCCGCGTGAACACTCACGTAATATGCAGCCGAGGTTGCCAGATCCCCCATTGAGACGACTACCGGTTTCTTTGACCTGGCGTAATCCAGGTCGCGGATAATTTCCTCTGCAGCTGCCGGAGTGCCCCCCGGGCTGTTTACGCGCAGGACAATTGCTTCGATCATCGGATCATCGGCAGCGTCGCGAAGCTCGCCGCCCACTACTTCGCTTCCTATGGTATCCGCATCAGACTCCCGGCCAGTCACCATGGTTCCTTCCATGCGGATAACGGTGACCCCCGTTTTTTCAGTATGGGATATATAATATGCCGCGATGATTAAACCGGTTACAAAAATGAGCCCGAACAGGATATATAAAAACCATTTCTTTGCCGGATTCGGTTTTGGGTGAACCGTACCGGGTGGTACCACGGCGTCATCCATCGCCTATACCTCACTATAGAGAATGTCAAATTCTGATACGAGATTACTTCCGCACATATAATATTTCTTCAGGTGGAGACGTATCATCTCATTTTCGGTGTTGATATGCATTCCCCCGACAAGTGACGGGGTGTCTGAACCCCCTACAATGAATGGCAGGTGAATGAGCCGGATCTCATCTACGAGTTTATCGTGGAGCATATGCCAATTCAGGGTAGGTCCTCCCTCGATCATCAGCTTGTGGACTCCGAATTTCTCTTTGAGGATTTTTAAAAGAAGCGGAAGCTCAACGTGTGTTTTCCCGGCGACGATGATATGGGCGCCTTTCTTTTTGATTGCTTCAATACGATCTCCGGGTGCCGTCTCACAAACAGCGATTGCTGTAGGGGCATCCGGGCCCAGTACATTCGCGTCAAGCGGGATGTCCGCCATGCTGCAGGGTATCACCCGCAACGGGCTTTTACCCGGTACCAGCCGTACGGTAAGAAATGAGTTATCAATCCGGATGGTGTTGGCTCCGACCATGATTGCATCATACTCGGCGCGTGTCGTATGAAGCAGGATCTCGGTTTCGTGCGCCATATATTTCATCAGAATTTTAGAAGATGCTCCTTTCTTCAGGGTAAGTTTGCCGTCAGCAGTGATCTCTGACATCATCAGCACATGCGGACGGTCTTTCTTGTCAGTCATCGCAACTTTTGTCTCCGGTTATATTTTGGTGGGGGATATAAAGAAGTTGACGATGGCGTGATCAGGATAGCCGGAAATCTGGCAGGGCAGCGATGATATACCTTCATGGAACATCGACGTAAAACAACAACTATTAATGGCTCGCGTATGCATGAATTAGGTTATGAATATTACTGCACTCCGCCCAAGATTTATCAGATATCTTGAACCGGTGGCAGACGTTTTTATCAGGCTCGGCATCACCCCCAACCAGATCTCGATGTTTGCACTTATCGCCGGCGTTGCCTGTGCGTATCTTTTTTTCCAGCGCCACTTTCTCTGGGGCAGCCTGGCACTGGTTCTCTCTGCGATCTTTGACCTTGTCGATGGGAGCGTGGCACGAAAGACCAATGCCCATTCAAATTTCGGGGCAGTTTTTGACTGGATTGTCGATAAATATGTAGATGCCCTCGCATTGCTTGGTGTGGGTTTGTCCGGTACAGCAATTATCAGCCGGTATCTTGTGGTACCTCCTTTCACTGACTTTGCATTTGTGGCTTTTGCTATTATTGGATCCCTGATGAACACCTTCATAAAGCCGGTAGTCTACGCGGAAATTGGGTATCGTGAGAAAGTAGAAGGGAAAATCGATGACCCGCTCGAAGGCATTGGATTTTTTGGCCGGCCTGAAACGTTCCTTGTCCTGATTCTTGGCGGCATAACCGGGTTTATCTGGATATCCGTGATTATTATTGCGATATGCACGAACCTTTCCGCAATCCAGAGAATTATTTACCTCTACCGAACGCTTTCCTGATCTCCCCGAAATAGATCTGGTAAATATCATCAGCAAACGATCCCAGTTTTGGTATAATGGTGAAAAGACCATATGCAATGAACACCAGACAAACAAGCGCGAGCAGTTCAGCAATCACATTATGTGCCCAGAAGAAGCTCTCGTAGCCGAACTCGCCGTTGCTGGCAATAGCCGGGTAGTACGGGAACCACTGATCAGTGTAGGCAATAATAACAAAGACATTGCGCAGCAGGTTCAGGATATAGATGGTCGGGGCGACCAGGAAGAAGGCAAGAATTTTCTGACGGATGCTTGTCGGTACAGCTGCTGCCACACCCAGCATGATTGCGATACTCTGGATGCCGGTGCATGCAAGGATAATTTCGACACGGAATGCATTTCTTGAGATGATGTTCCAGTCGGCAAGAGTAACAGGGAACCCGAGAGCATCAAGTATTCCCGAGATCTGTCCGACGACAATGCCAATGAGCCAGTTGCCCAGCGCCGGGATATATTCAAACGGTGCATAGATCAGGAATGCTACTGCGGCTGCTCGTGTGAGGTGCAAGACCCGATCATCTTCAGCCAAGAGATATTTTGAGGTGATGATCAGGAAAGGCACTGACAGAGCTGCCATGATGGGATACAGGAAATTGTCGAGCGAGAAGTAGTAAGGAAGTTCAGCAAACAGGTAGAGGACGATAAATGTCCACCCGGTAATTGCAGCATATTTCCGGTGACGACCGGGTACGAGGGCCGCGAGGAATCCGATGCAGGAGATCAGTACAAAATAATAATTGATCAGCACCAGATCCTCAATCATTATAGAATTATTCACCCGATACCAAAAAAAGGATTCTGAAGGAGCATGTGGTCATCAGCCTTTGTGGCTGGTTAAACGGGCTGTATTTTATCAAAAACGCAGAATTTCCTGCAATCCATTATTTCTCACGATAAAAGGGTTAATCTCCTATGCTTGCCCACACTATACCGATGTTCTGTCCTGAATGTAAGAGCATGCTTATTTCGTCGGGGGGCCAGTTGAAATGCCGGAAATGTGGTTATATCCGGAAGATTAGTAACAACGATCAGATGAAGCGCAGTGTCGAGCGCACTGAAAACGAGATCGTGATCGTTGAGGAGGAAGGCCAGGCAAAGACTATGCCCACCATCCAGATCAAATGCCCCAAGTGCGAGAATAACCTTGCAATCTGGTGGCTCCGCCAGCTCCGGGCGGCCGATGAGAGCGAAGTCCGGTTCTTCCGCTGCACCAAGTGCGACCACACGTGGCGGCAATATGACTAATATCTAATCATCCTTATATCGCGCCCCTTCTAAAATATCTTTTAATTGCTGTCCGATGGGTTTTATCCTATTGGAAATAGTATACTATTTTATATGAAGTCGGTTGTGGAGCTATGCACCGGGCCTGCATAAAGATCACGAAAAATAAAATTCAAAAATGGTTAACAATTCCCTGGCAATATTGTGATATTTGCAAACTCATGTTACCAGATTAAATACAATGTTGTTGTTCCTATCACAACAAAAAATCCTTAGACTTTTTGATAGTACCGCATAGAAACATCCCAAACCACATGAGATCGGGCAACAGAACGCAAATATGAACATCTATTAACAATGGTATGAAAAAAGTGATGGGGGTTCCGGACTCCCCGCACAATCTCTAAGTGTAGAGCCAGTCATCATCCAGAATTTCTTCGATCCGTGCTAAAACCTGTTTGTTGATATCGGCCTCTTTGGGAATAATAATTTTTTCGATAAGTCGGTCGGTTTTGTGCAACGATGCCGGCATTATGTCATACATGTCAAGATCCGATAGGATCTCTTTTTGCATGCTTCTGCGATCTCGCTCGTCGGGATCAAAGATAATCTGTGGACGCCGCCTGGACTCTGCTGTCCTGACAGGTGCAGGGGTTGCTGGCTTGGGTTTCCCGATTACTGCATCGTATGCATCCCTCCGCAGTTTTTGGTCTTCTGTGTGGGGGGTGACACGGGTACCGTATTGCAGTGACGTGACGATCTGGTCAATTTTAGCAATGATCCGATCAACCATCTGGTCAAGAGTGTCATAAGGATGGGCGATGGCAAAAAGATGAAAGTCATTGCTGTAGATCCACTGGACCTCGGTCACAGTCGTTTTTGTGTAGATACGTTCAGAGATATCCAGATTACCGCGCTTTGGTTTGAAACCCAGGACTGTACTATTAAGGTTCCTGGTGACATGAACCGGATAAACCCGCAGATCATCGACTAATGACTCCATGCCATCGTTATACTCTCGCACGGTCAGTTCAACATACCGGGTCTTTGGATCGGGCGGGGGCAAGACACTGCCAGAGGTTTTCCCTTTGTATTCTATAATCTGCTGGATATCAATCTCTCTGCCGACGTTGAGGAGATAGGAATGGTTGATATGATTCCTTCCGGATCTCTGGCTCTCGTGAAAGACAACCAGTGTCGTGGCAGCCTTCCTGCGATCTAGAGCAGCGTGGAGTTGCCGGGAAAAATTCTTCCGGATAGCCTGATACCCCTTAGAGCGGAAGAGACGTGGAGCGATCGATTCCTGAAACCTGCTGCCCGGGAAGAATACTTCAAAGAGCCATATAATGAGCATAAGAACTAAAAATACCGAAATAACAGGACCAATATTTCCCGGGGTCGGACCTAACCCCAATACGACACCCATGAACAGGACGATTACAAAAACAAAAATGATACTCAGGATTACAGAATAGACCGACCTTCGTATGGTCCCGATTTCCATTAACCGGGGAAATAAGACAAGGGTGATGACAAAACCCGGCATGAAGAACAGGCTGAGAACCCAAAAAATTGCCTGCATACTCGCGAAAAATACGGATGCTGTGTCCATCTGCGCGATCTCCTTGTGTTGATTTATCTATGATTTATTACAATGTGTTTGTTTTGAAACGGAAGACCCAATGAAAGGTTTCTGGATGGATCAGCTTTTGGGTTGGTCTTGCTTGAATGGTTATCTGTTCTTATAAAATAATAAAATCTGGCAAAGCATTGGTACATGGTGCAGGCATACTCCCCATCTGAAGAACTAAGAAAAATTAAACTTTTTCTATCATAAAGTCTCATTAGTTGGGAGCGGTTTATTTGATAAAGAAGAAAGAGTCCGATACACCGATATTCTCCGTTTTTTGCGGAATAAACCTTACTATACCACCTTCAACTTCCCGAAGAATTATTTTATTTCGATACCTGGTACCATTATAATTATAATGGATGTACCATTGCCTTTCACACGTCCTTATTTTTTTATTATAAAATATCAAGGTTCCCGAAAGACTCAATAAATCATGGGGATTGTCAAGTTCATATAATACTTCATCCGGCACACCTAAATTAATATTTTCACCACAATATAGTTCAAAAGGACCGTCGATACCTTCCTTCGAGAAGTGAGACCGTGTTGGCGTATTAATATCTCGAGCACGCCTTTGATCATTATCGTTTTTTTTCCCAAAAAGCCCCTCATTAATCCCCATGATGTATCACCGAAGTTTCATTGAAATCAAGTGAATATTGCAGGTAATATTTCTATTTTTCGAAATGATTGGG
>Ga0187854_10000762_pt1 | contig 36877 bp, 33 predicted proteins | sample June2016WEW_6_15_FD_132445 | JGI IMG/M metagenome (GOLD analysis project Ga0187854, IMG submission 132445) | Peatland microbial communities from SPRUCE experiment site at the Marcell Experimental Forest, Minnesota, USA - June2016WEW_6_150 | ecosystem: Environmental > Terrestrial > Soil >... | reverse complement strand
CAATGCGATGAGAAGACATGCCGCGAGGGCGGCAAAAGTTAGGGCCTTTATCCGTCCGTGATTCTGCATTCTTGTCATGGTGAGCGCCTTTTCCATGTGAGTATGATTAAAGTGTAAAAAAGGAGTCATACCGAATTGCCTCGGCCCATTGGAGACTGAGACCATGAATACTGCTGCGAGAGATAGGAATTAATTATAATCTCACGCATGAAATAACTTTTCACATGATAACTTTAAATCGTTATCCTTCCAATAAAAGTCGAGCGATCATCAATTTTTTCAAGCCCTTCAATATAGAGGGTTATATACCATTTGGAATTTTGGATGCCATCATTTTTTTCCGAGATAGTTTGCGCCCATCTACGATAAATGTACCGTCACCGACGGCGTGAAGAATTCGTTTCTGTTTGCGCGAGATGTCAAAGTATGCCGCAACGGCTTCGAGAACGACAATGTTATGTTTTTTGACAATGTCGACGACTTTACACTCGATATTAGCGAGGCATTCTTTTATCAATGGCGCTTTTACTATTCTACCTTTTACGGGAGTGAGTTTGAATTTGGTAAATTTGTCTGTATCGGCACCAGAGCATGTTCCTATTCCAACGACTTTATCAAGCATATCAAACGTGGGGATTGAGATAACACACTCCTTTGTTTTCTGAAGAGCCGTAAAAGAATAATTCCATTCTCCAGTGGTTATGGCAAAGACCGGTGTGAAATCCAAAACCATTGTCCATGAAATCGTCATGATGTTGTCCTTCTTTCCGTCATTCGTTGTAACAAGCACAACGGGCCCCGATTCCATCAACGTGAAGGCTTTGCTAATTTTCAATTGTTTCATGTGTGCACTCCTTCAAGTGCTGCTTGCCGACTTTTTCTACAGGCTCAACGTAGAAACCAGCCGGAGCGTAGCGATCAGCTGTTTTTACTTTGCAATTTTTCAACTATTACCGACTGTAATGTAACATAAAATAGCAATATTAGGAAAACAACATTTCAGGAAGAAGCCATTATTTAAAGTCTGAAAAGGGCACTTTTAAGAGAATGCGTAGACTCTTAAATATATTTTCTTAAAAATACCTGTTTCGCGTAGTACTTCCTACTCCTCAGATTCTCATTTTCGGCAAAGCCAAAGAGTTCAAATGGTAATCGGTAATCTTGTTGTTTTTTGAGGATTGGGGTATAAAGTATTACCTGTTTCAAAAGGAGGCCATTTCGATGAAATCCACACTTTTAAAGATATGTATTTTTTCTCTATGTCTGGTTCTCCTTTTCCCCGCCCAATCCAAGGCAGCCAAAGAATCCCGGCTGGCTTTGGTCATTGGCAACAGTTCTTACCAATCGGGACCCTTAAAGAATCCCGTTAATGACGCAACGGATATGGCAGCCATGTTGAAGAAACTTGGTTTTACTGTAATTCTTAAAAAGAATGCCAACCTTGAGGAGATGGAAGGAGCTATTGAAGATTTTGGAAATCGTCTTAAACGAGGAGGAGTAGGTCTTTTTTATTATGCTGGCCATGGTCTACAGGTTGGTGGAGTGAATTATCTTGTGCCTATAGGAGCCAAGATCAATAAAGAATCTGATGTGAAATATAAAACTTTTGATGCAGGTAGAATTCTCGATGAGATGGCCAATGCCAATAATGGTTTGAATATAGTCATTCTTGACGCTTGCCGAGATAATCCTTTTTCGAGAAGTTTTCGTGATGCTACCCGTGGGCTGGCTATTATCAGTAATGCCCCTTCAGGGACTTTTATTTCCTATTCTACAGGAGCAAACCAGGTCGCCAGAGATGGAGAGGGGAGAAATAGCCCTTACACTAAGGCCCTTTTAGAGAATATAGACAGGCCGGAATTATCGATAAATGATGTTTTCATGAAGGTGCGAAGCAGGGTAAAAAAGGAGTCAGGGCAAATACCCTGGGAGTTATCTTCATTGGAGGGGAACTTCTATTTTATTCCCGGATCAGTTGATTCAAAGTCAACGGCCACGGATAAACTGGATGAAGAGAATCGGAAGTTGAAAGAAGAACAACGTCGTCTGGAAGCTGAAAAGGCCGAGTTGGAGCAAAAATTAAGGAGCGAAGAGGATAAACGCTTAGCCCCGTCCCAGGCCAAGGCACCGGGAGCCTTCAATGACTGGGTGCCTTTTGCCGGGCAATGGTATGGACGATGGTCAAATAACCTTGGGGAGAGTGGCGATGATTCACTGGTTCTCAAGGAGGATCAGAACGGAAATATAAGCGGCGTCTGGACCAATGAGGTCCCAGTCTCGGGAAGACGGATCAACGGGAACACCGTAGAACTGCAAGGATGGACGGCTACCCGGTCCTACCAGATGACTGTTACCGCTACGGGGAATGAGATCACGATGCAATATACTGCCACACGATTGAACAGCAGTGGATCGTACCGCGGGACAGCGCGTTTATTTCGTAGATGAACAATTGACACGGATGGCGCAGTAGATTCGGACAGCGACATAGGTGGTTCGCTGACGCATTTCAAACGATAATAATCAACCTTATGAGCATTCATCCATAATGCTTTGGTTAGCAACAAATAATGCCACAATTCTTTCAGGTATAGGTATTATTTTTAAGACAATTGACGATATCTTTAAAATACCCTTTTTCAGGAAAATATAGCGCATGTGCTGCGGTGAAAATTTCTGCTAGCTCCTCTCATTCAGTACTTCCTGTATCCTGCCGATAAACTTCTTGGCAAAGATCAGGGATTGTTTTGCCTCCTCCTCGGAAACAATGCCTGCGGTATCATAAACTGCCTGGTTCCGTTTCGTTCGCATTTTGTCGAAAAAATTTACCTCATCATCAAACTTCTCACCCAGGGTCAATTCAGCAAAAAGTATGGCCGTTTTATGCTGTCCCTCTCCTATGGGCCTGAACCCTTCCACGTACATCAAAGCCCGAACGGCTTGAAGAATCGCATTATATGCAATATTGTACGTCCAGTCGTTGTTTACCCCAAGGATCGCATTAGCGGTCTTCAGATCTCGGCTTGCCAGTTCCATCTGTTTTTTGATCTGTTTCCTCTTGGCTTTGAATGGTTTTATGAGACCTTTAGCCTCAAGTTCCCTATAACTCATCCTCTTCACCTATCAGCATAAGCTTCGGCTCATTTATCACATTGACAATAAATGGATCCTTCTTTTTCTTTCTCCGCTTATACTCCTTCATCCCATATAATGAGGGATTGATCTGCCTTCCGAGGCTCCGTTCGGCGCCTTTTAATAGCTTCAGAAGCGACTCCAAACGGATCTCTCCGACAACCATCAGATCGATGTCACTCCTGGCCGTTTCAGTGCCCGATGCGATTGATCCATAGATAAAAGCATAATCAATACCCTTCACTTTTGACAACGTTTCTTTGAGCGTACCCACAGCGCCCCTAGTTTTTAGAATAATCGATCTCAGTTCGTCGTAAAGCAAGAACCTCCTGTTTAACGAGTAGTACTTTAAATTTCCTTCTTTTCTACTCGTGAGCAATCCGATACTCTCCAATGCTCGGAGTTCTCGGCTGATGTTTCCACGATCCTCTCCGGTGCGCTTTACAATATCACCAAAGTAAAAGGATTCTTCCGGCCATGAAAAGAAAAGCGATAGAAGTTCTACTCTCAATTTTGATGCGAATAATTTAACCAGCATATTAGCCTACCTTTTGTTGTAAATAATACAACAATCGTTGTAATAATTACAACATATATTTACGGGGCATCATAATATATTCGCCGGGTTGCCAGAAGTTTACCTCATCAATATTGCGTATGGTGGATAAGGTTTTGAACCAGTCATAATCTGTTATACCAACAAAAGCTCTCATGTCATGCGATCCAGATAATAAAAAAACCCCGCACTCTTTATGAGAAACGAGGTTTCAATAATCAGTTCGTTTAAGCCTTATAACACTGGTAACAATAATTAACGATAGTTAAGAAAAAATGTTAATATTTCAAACAATTAAACATTTTCCCTTCCACCGATATTTCACTATAGTTATTCTTGTTTACCTAGATTTTGAGGCATTTATGGCAAATTTATGGCAAAATTTGGGTTACCGATCTCAGCTGCAATCTGTAACCCCTTGATATTATTTGGCTGGGAGACCAGGATTCGAACCTGGATATACGGAGTCAGAGTCCGTTGTCCTACCATTGAACGATCCCCCAGCAGTCTCCCTCCGCAATTGACTTCCCGTGACTGGGATGGGAAGCCTTCTTCCCCTTCCTGAACTTCACAGATTGAGGCTCTCATCGGCACCATAACACGGTTCATGTTGCCACTGGTTGGTCTACTACCACTAAAGAAATTCAATATCAATAGAAATTTTCCTTCGGTGATTCCCGGAAAAGGGAGCGGGCTGGCATCGCCACTCTGCGGTAAAGACTCTGCACTGAATCCATCGCCATTCATGATTTATCGCCTCTAAAAGTTATTGAATCCTTTACAAATTTCATTTAAACTTTGTTACTAAGACAATTCAAACGATTGTAAACCATATAATTGACCTAAGCCGTCCGCACAAGTAGAGCGTAAGTTTGGGGGGTTTTAATCAGGTGACATTTATAATCTTAGCCGACAGCAGGGAAAAGGAAACAGTGAAGAGAGGATTACTGCATATATGAAGAAAACAAATCCTATTGACCTTTCCCCCATAAAAGGAATGAATACTTTCGAGAAAAGGAGCTACCTCGATTTTTTGCTCTGGCATTACCCGATAATCGATGCTTTCTGGTTTCTCTTCGCATCGGACGAGATCGATCTCTATACCGCCGAAAGGCTTAATGAGAGGGTCTGGGAAAAAGTAGCAGGCATGGCGCCGAAGGATCAAGTGAAGCGTTTGCAGATTACGGAGGAAGGATTGCGCGGTTTTGTGGAGCCACAGCGACTTTTCACTTGGGCAATGATCATCGGATATGAAATCGATGAACAAGCTGATGAGGTTATTATTTCCGCTCCTCACTGTGTAATACAGGAAGCAAGGGTAGCAAAGGGACTGCCGGAGTTGTCCTGCAAAGAGATGCATCGTAGCGAGTTCGAACTTTTTGCCAAGAGCGTAGGTGAGCGCATTAATGTAGAATGTTTTTTTACTCCGCCAGTTCCGCATCCTGATCATATCTTCCGCACGTTGCGGTTTACGATACAGAAAGCCGTTAGAACAAGTCCTTGCTCATGACGCTATGCCACAAATGTGAAAACGAGATAATTGTTCCGAAGATAGTGGGACGCAAAGACATCTGCCCTCTGTGCCAGGCGGATCTTCGCTGCTGCCTCAACTGCCGCCACTACGATCCGAATTATTACAATCAGTGCCGTGAGTCTCAGGCGGAGAGGGTCATTGATAAGGATCGAGCCAACTTCTGTGATTATTTTAAGTTCAAAGATAGTGCATCGGAAGGAGTGACAAAGGGCGATAAAGACTCGATCCGAAAGAAGCTTGATGATCTTTTCAAATAACGTGGGTGCCCCACCCATGCGAAAGGAAGCAACTTGCGAGAGAAATATCAAGGTCCATTGACATAAGTAAATGACCGTTGCACATCGTTGTGCCATACTTCACAATATTTCGGTTCTTTCTCTGAACCGGATGACTAAAGCGTTAAAGGAGACCGATTATGTTTTGCTACCAATGTGAACAAACCGCGAAGGGTGAGGCATGTACCAAGGCCGGCGTCTGCGGCAAACAAGCAGACCTTGCCGCATCTGTCATGACAGGCTGCACCTGTACCGTTTCACCTATATCATTCCCAGTGATCTCTCGCGGCCGCTGCGTGCACTAGCTATACACGCACAGTATTGCGCGCGTCGCCAAAGCCCGTGGCGTCAAAATCAACACCTCCATCGGCAGATGCATTTCGACGTGGACTGCCGGAGACATCAGCCCAACGAAACGACCTCTTCATACCGGAAACAATCTACGAGATGATCATTGACCATGCCCACTGCCTGCATGAAAGCATAACAGATCGTTGGACCTACGAATCTAAACCCGTATCGCCGCAGATTCTCACTCATGGCCTTGGATTCTGCCGTCTGCGCCGGCACATCATCCGGCGATTGACATTTATTCTGCCTCGGTCGGCCACCAACGAATCTCCAAACATATTCGTCGAAACTGCCGAACTCCTTCTGCAGAGCAAGGAACGATTTTGCATTCCCGATGGCAGCCTCAATCTTCAGGCGATTTCGTATGATATTCTGATTCGCAACGAGCTGCCTGACTTTGCTTTGCCTATAAACTGCTATGGCGCAGGCGTCAAAGTTATCGAAGGCGGCACGGTAACTTCTGCGCTTTCTCAAGACAGTTTCCCAGCTCAAGCCTGCCTGCATACCCTCCAAGATGAGAAACTCAAACAGGGCTCGATCATCATGCATCGGCACACCCCATTCAAGATCATGATAATCTATAAGCGTTGCAGTATTAGCCCACGCACAACGGTTCATTTTCACACGTATTCTCCATGCTGTTAGAGCCCGAATCCGATATTCCCAGTTGATGAACCGATCTTGTAAATCACTGTTAAAGAGAATTTATCTGTTTGTCAATAGTGAATAATATTAAAGAGTAAAATGCAAATAGCGGCACAAATCTAACCGGGATTTCACATCTATAAAAACATGTTGTAGAAGAATGAGAAAGGGGGTAAATAGACGAGGGGCTGGAAAGAAAAAAGACAAGATTTACCCCTTCGGTCGAAATTATTGATATTTTTCACAGTGTCTACCTTAGAACAAGCCAATGAGTGACAAGTAACACGGAGCTTCTATGCCCAGCTTGACGATCAAAGAACTGCTTGCCCGGAAGGAGAACGACCGGCGCTTCATGGAAAATGTCCGGGCGATGAAAAGGCTGCCCGCTTTTGAGGGCAAATTTGCCCCCTTCCCCGATTGGGTTCACCCGAGCATTCAATCTATCCTCAAGGCAAGAGGGATATATCAACTTTACAGCCACCAGGCCGAGGCGGTGCAGCTCGTCGGAAAAGGCCGCGATGTCGTTCTCATCACTCCGACGGCGAGCGGGAAGACGCTCTGTTATAATATTCCCGTCCTGAATAAAATCATTGAAGAGCCAGAAACGCGCGCCATCTATATATTTCCTACCAAGGCCCTCGCCCAGGACCAAATGCACGAAGTGCACAGTCTGATTACCGCCTTGCGCGCAGACATAAAGACATATACATACGACGGCGACACGCCCGACGATGCCCGCCAAGCCATCCGCAAACAGGGACATGTCGTGGTGACAAATCCGGATATGCTCCATGCGGGAATACTCCCGCATCATACGAAATGGCAAAAACTTTTTGCAAATCTCAAATATATAGTGATCGACGAACTTCATGTGTATAGAGGAGTGTTCGGCTCTCATTTTACAAACGTTATCAGACGCCTTGTCAGGATTTGCCGTTTTTACGGCCGGGAACCTGTCTTCATTTGCTGTTCGGCAACAGTCGCGAACCCGAAAGATCATGCTGAGCGTCTTCTTGAGCGGCCTGTGGAATTGATCGATAGGAGCGGCGCTCCGAGGGCTTCGAAGACTTTTATCATGTACAACCCGCCTATCGTCAATCGCGAACTCGGAATCCGTCAATCTGCAATGACACCCGCGAGGAAACTGGCAGCAGAACTTATCACAAATGAAATCCAGACCATCGTATTTACCACGAGCCGTCTGACTGTCGAGATACTCACGAAGTACCTCAAAGATCAATTTGCCAAGGGGAAGGCCATCGATTCACACTTTGTCACGGGCTACCGTGGCGGTTACCTGCCGAATCTCCGCAGGGAGATAGAGCAGGGACTCCGCGACCACGAGGTAATGGGCGTGGTCTGCACTAATGCCCTGGAGCTGGGAATCGACATCGGCGACCTGGAATCATGCATCATGGTAGGGTATCCTGGCTCTATCGCGAGCACGTGGCAACAGGCTGGAAGGGCCGGAAGACGAATGGGTCACAGCCTGGCCATACTCATAGCCCGCAGTAACCCAATGGATCAGTTCATCGTGGAGAACCCGGATTACTTCTTTTCCCGGTCACCGGAGCACTGCCGCGTCAATCCCGAAAATCTGCTCATACTCCTTCACCACTTGAAGAGCGCTGCCTTTGAACTTCCCTTCGAGAAAGGAGAACGTTTCGGGAGCGAGGACCTTGAGGAACTCCTCAACTATCTTGAGGAAAAAGGTGTCCTGCACAGGGTCGATGACCGCTGGCACTGGACGGCGGAAAGCTATCCCGCTGATGAAGTGAGCCTCCGGAGCATCAATCCTGAAAATGTAGTGGTCGTTGACGCCACGGAAGCAGGGGCGCATAAAGTAATCGCCGAGATAGACTGGGACAGCGCCTTTTCCATGGTACATGACGATGCCATCTACATGGTCGAATCGCAACAATACTATGTGGACAAGCTCGATCTCGAACGAAAGACGGCATTTGTCCACAAAGTCGATGTGGATTATTACACCGATGCCATGACCTATACAAATGTTCGGGTTATCGACAGCTTTGCCCAGAAGTATAGGCACAAAATCATTGTGGAACACGGCGAGGTACAGGTGGTGCGGAAGATTGTAGGATATAAAAAGATTAAATTTTACACTTCGGAGAATCTCGGTTACGGGGATGTGACTCTCCCGGAAAAAGATATGCACACAACGAGCTACTGGTTCACCATTCCCAGGGACATGCTCAACGGGCTTTCCCGCACCCAGTCCGAAATCATTGACGGACTGTCCGGCCTCGCTTACAGCTTGCATCATCTTGCAACGATGCTCCTCATGTCCGACGCGCACGATATTGACAGATGCATCGGCGACAAGAGCGGTGAATGGTTTGTCCGACATGGAGCCGGATCGCGTTTCATTACAACTTCGCCTCAAAACGCCAGGGATGCAACGGGCGTGATGGCGGACGCCTTTGACCCGACTGTGTTTATCTTTGATGCCTATCCAGGCGGGATCGGTTTTTCGGACCTCCTGTATCACGAGCATGACCGCCTGTTGTCCTCAGCACTGAGTCTCATTCGGAGCTGTCCCTGCAGACATGGCTGTCCCAGTTGCGTGGGACCCACCCTTGAGGTAGGTCCTGCTGCCAAAGAAACAGTACTTGCCATCCTTGATTTGATTATCGAAAAGACATGAGCACAATCAAACGGCTGCAACGCCTGACAGGTGAGGATTCGCCCAAGCAAAAGAAATCCCCAAGGGCTGATGAGATCAGCGAACTTCGGAGGCGCATCGAAGCCATCACGTCGCGGCAGCCCACGGCAGCGCAGAAGCATGCTACCAGGCTGTATGAAAACCGCTTCCCTCTTGAGGATGTAATACGAGGTGAAGAAGTTGCCAACGCCTTCGGAAAATTCTTCATCGTCCATGGGCAACATGCGGGTTCTTCGAAGCACGGCAGCCGCAGTATTAGAGAAATGTCGGCTTTTGATATGAGGGCCGCGGCGATTCTCGCTAATAACGCCGATATCGCCTCGTTCGCATGCAAAGACGCCTTGTTTCTTGACACTGAAACCACCGGTCTGGCAGGCGGCACAGGCACGTTTGCTTTTCTCATCGGTCTCGGCTGGTTCGAAGATGACACATTCCTTACGCAACAGCTATTTGCCCGCGATTTTTCCGAAGAAAAGGCCTCTCTTCACTTTCTTCTCGAAATGGCTCGAGGAAAGAGCTTTCTTGTAACCTACAACGGTAAGACCTTCGATGTCGGCCTCTTATCGACGCGTTTTATCCTGAACCGTCTGCCTGACAGTCTGACCGCCATGCCCAATCTCGATCTCCTTCACCCTGCCCGTCGCCTCTTCGGGCATCGGCTGCAAAATAATCGTCTGTCCACCATGGAAAAAGATGTCATCGGATTTCATCGTTATGGCGACATACCGGGAAGTGAAATTCCTCAGCGCTACTTCGATTGGCTGAGATATTGCGATCCCCGCCACCTTGCCGAGATCTTTGAACACAACCGCCTTGATGTTATTTCCATGGCGGCCCTTTCGCTTCACCTTACCGAAATGCTGGGCTCTAAAGCCGATGTCCTAAAGAACGAACATGCTGACCTTCTGGCAGCGTCGCGCCTCCTCGTTGACCGTGGGGACTCGTCTGGCGCCCGGACTATCCTGGAAGCACTAATAAAGGAAGATAACCCTCATGCGGCCTTTGAAGCAAGGAAGAGCCTTTCCCTAATCCACAAACGCCATGGTCGCTGGAAAGACGCCATCCTGACTTGGGAAGCAATGCTTCTCAGCAATCCCGGTAACTTCTTTGCCGTGGAAGAGATGGCTAAGTATCTCGAGCACAGGCGGCGTGATTTTAAGAAAGCTATCGATATAATAAACGAAGCTCTCAGCCTTTCCCATCCTCAAGCTGCTTTAGAAAGGGATGCATTGGCATACCGTCTCAGGCGCCTCAAGAGTCGTGCAGGATGCCTTGATGATGAATAAAACAATAATACTCCGAAATTCCGCATATTTTTAATCAATTATTGTTGACAAATAAATGACAAGCGCTTAAATTATGGACAAATTTTTGCCGTAGTGCTCGAAGACATGTTCTGTAACCTAGGCAGTCTCAAAGAGCAATGCGTTGTGGGGTGTAAGATTGAGTAAATTGATAAACACCTACAGGTGTAAGAAAAAAGGGCATTTAATATCAGAAGCCTGCCAGGATACAACCTGCGAATGGCGGCTTAAAAATGAGGTTTTTTTAAACTGCACTTGGGTTGCCTGCAATTATGGGCCCTTTACACTTGAAGAAGTCGGTGAGATGATGGGTGTAACCAGAGAGAGAATAAGGCAAATAGAGGCCAAAGCTCTCAAGAAGCTACAGCATAAGAAAAGAAGAGAACAACTGAAAGATTTCGCGTCACCGGACAGTGATTGGGATTTTATATAAGCTCGCAGTTTACCTGTACCGATTTACCATATCATTGAGATCTTTACCGACCTTAAAGAAGGGAACTTTTCTCGCGGGAAGGTTTATCACAACAGAGGTTTTCGGATTTCTGCCCTGGATTTGACGCCGGTTTCTGACTGTGAAATTTCCGAAGCCCCTGATTTCTATCCGTTCATCTCTCTTCAGGGCGGCACTCATTGCTTCGAAAATAAGATGAACCACGTAGGCTATATCTTTAGGAGGATAATCCTTAATTTTTTCCTGAACCCTTTTAACAAGCTCTCTTTTCGTCATAAGATAGCGCCTCAATTGTAATCCGCAATGGGCGAGAGATACAGAATGCCGTTGAATTGCTCTGCTTTTCCCCGCATCTGAAACTCAAGGGCTGTAAACATCTCCCGAAAAATATAATCCCAGAATCTTGATCCTTTCTTCTTTGGATATATAACTTCAGGCTTCCCTTCTATCCCAGAGAGTTCACCGGCAAGCGTTACGGCATACCCCATATCACCCAAATAGTCGACAAGACCCAATTTCTGAGCTTGTCTTCCTGTAAAAATCCTCCCATCAGCGATTTTTCGCAGGTTCTCTTTCGGGATTTTCCTGTCCCGAGACACCATATCAAGAAACTGATCGTATATATCATCAACCAGTTCTTGAATCAGCGCTCTTTCTTCAGAGGTCATCTCTCTCACGGGTGAGCCTATGTCTTTGAACTTGCCACTCTTAACAACTGATGCTTTAAGTCCGATCTTTTTTAAGAGTTCCTCCGCATTGGCAAAGTGCATGACAGCGGAAATACTGCCCGTCATAGTTCCGGGATTGGCAACAATTTTGTCCGTGGCACAGGCAATCATATAACCTCCTGATGCTGCAACGGACCCCATGGAGGTTACAACTTTCTTCTTTTTCTTCAGGTCAATTACAGCCTCATAGATCTCCTGTGAGGAAGCAACCCCTCCCCCTGGCGAATCAATTCTCAGAATAACTGCCTTGATGGTATCGTCTTTCCCAAATTGATTCAGCTGTTCAAGAACTTCACGTGTATCGCCAATGAACCCTTCAACTTTTACGACGCCTACCTTCTTATCAAGGGCAAATGAACGGCTGTGTTCCGTCGACGATCCCAAAACATAGACTAACAGAAAAAAAACTATTACAATCAGAAATAAAAGGAATATGCCGAATATAACGGGGTGTTTTCTCACGGCTTGACACTATCCATTGTCATTTTCTGCCATTTTTACATCGGCCAAGACCTTGCCAAGATTCGAACCGACATTTTCTTTGTTGTTTAAGTATTGCGTGACTGAAGAAGATCCTTCAGGTGGCGATTCATAGTCCTTTATGCTCAGCCTGATTCTTCTATTCTGCAAATCCACACTCTTAACAATTGCCGATACCGCATCGCCCACAGCATATATCTCTGATGCGGATTTCACCCTTTTATGGCTCAATTCAGATATGTGAACCAGGCCTTCGACACCTTCTTCAAGTTCTACAAAAATACCGAAGTCGGTTACGTTAGTCACCTTTCCGTTAATGACCGAGCCTGTAGCATAAATAAAATTCTTCTCGTCCCACGGATTCTTGTCCACCTGCTTTATTCCCAGAGAGAATTTTTCATTTGCCACGTCAATATTCAAGACCATTGCCTCGACTTCCTGGCCCTTCTTATACAATTCCGAAGGATGCTTTACATTCTGTTTCCAGGAAATATCAGATACATGGACAAGGCCATCTATACCTTCCTCAATACCGACGAAAAAACCGAAGTTTGTGATATTTCGTATAACACCCTTGACGATACTTCCCTCCGGGTATTTCTGTTTAAGCGCCTCCCATGGATTTTCGGTTGTCTGTTTTAATCCCAGTGAGATACGCTTTACCTCCGGATTGACATCAAGAACCATGACTTTTACAATTTCACCTACAGATAAAACTTTAGACGGATGTTTAATCTCTCTTGTCCAGAACATCTCTGTTATATGTACAAGACCCTCCACACCGGGCTCCATTTCTACAAATACGCCATAATCCGTGAGGTTTACTACTTTGCCCTCAATCACAGATCCTACGGCATATTTTCTCTCAATCATCTCCCAAGGATTCTCCATCAGTTGCTTGAGACCCAAGGAAACCCTCTCCTTTTCTCTATCAAAAGAAAGGACTTTCACTTTTATCTTATCGCCTTTGGAAAAATTATCCGAAGGTCGCGTGATTCTTCCCCATGATATGTCGGTAACATGGAGAAGACCGTCAATCCCGCCTAAATCAATAAAGAGTCCGTAATCGGTTATATTCTTTATAACCCCTTCCATAATATTTCCTTCTTCGATACCTTCAAGGGTCTCCCTCTTTGCCGCAACCCTTTCCTGCTCCAATATAGATCTTCTGGAGAGCACGACATTGTTTCTCTTTCTGTCATACTTAAGAACATTGAACATCAATGTCTGTCCAACGTATTTGTCGAGGTCTCTCACCGGACGGACATCTACCTGAGAGCCGGGAAGAAAGGCCGAAATCCCGATATCCACAGAGAGTCCACCTTTAACTCTCTCTACGACCGTACCCTTTACAGGTATATTATGTTCACACGCATTTTTAACATCATCCCACACTTTGATCTTTACAGCCTTATCCCTAGACAGGACCAGATTGCCGTCCGTATCCCTTCTGTCAACCAAGACTTCCAGTTCATCACCAACGGCAAATGAAATATTCCCTTCCTCATCCTTCAATTCCCTTGCCGGAATATAACCTTCCGTTTTCCAGCCTACATCTACCATAAGGACGTCACTATTTATCTGAACAACCTTACCTGTCACGATCTGGCCAAGTTGGACGCTTTGCAAACTCTGTTCATATAACTCTCTAAACCCTACATCCTCCTCTTTACGGGCGGCCTTTTGAGGAACTGCTTTTTCGGCTGGCGCTTTTTCGTTAACCTTCTCACCATTACTTTGTTCTTTAGAGATTGAGTTATTGCTGTTAACCATTAAACCGTTACCCCCTGAATTTTATAAAAAACCTTCATAAGGCAAAATCACTAGCATACTGGTTGTGAAATATCAAGATAATTCAAAATTTGTCGCTCCAGGTTAATCTGTGTATAAAATCCCATGAATTCAGCGCAGTCAAAAAATCACGCTTCATCAGCTATTTACGCTCTCTATTTAAAGCGTATGCACCCTTAATTATCGAAATCATCTTCTCAACAACTTCTGCGACGCTCATGCATGTGGAGTCCACAATAATTGCATCTTCGGAAGCCTTCAAGGGGGCTATTCTTCTCTCCTGATCTTGCCTATCCCTGATAACCAAGTCCTCTGCAACTGTCTTATAGTGCGAACTGCCGCCCTGCTCGAGCAGCTCATTGTGACGCCTTCTAACCCTTTCCTCCACGCCCGCGTCTAAATAAAATTTGTAATCGGCCATCGGGAACACCACTGTTCCCATGTCTCTGCCTTCGGCCACTATGCCTCCCCGTTCACCTGCATTGCGCTGAATTGACAGTAGTCTTTCCCTGACTGCAGAGACTGCCGAAACCGTTGACGCGATAAGACCTACCTCCTCGCTCCTAATCATTTTTGTTACATTTACACCATCGATAAAGACATTGAAGCTGCCATCAATGTTGTCGAGATACAGCTCTAAGCGAGCACATAAGGCGGCAAGTCCATTTTCGTCGTCCGGCAAAATCCCTTCCTGGATAACTTTGTAGGCAAACGCCCTGTAGAGAGCGCCCGTATCCAGATAAAGATATGATAGTTTTCTTGCAAGGGCCTTGCTGACTGTGCTCTTACCCGCACCGGCAGGGCCGTCAATGGTAACAACGTATTTTTTTTTCATGGTCAAATGCCTTCGGAAACACCTTTCGCAATCTGTTGAAGACGACCGCAGCCAGCGCGACATAATCTCGTACACAAGCGCTATAGCATATTGCTTAACCCTTAACAATATTAAATGGTAACGCATACCATCTGTGATCGTCTTCACATCTCCGATGGCGTTACATAAACGATGACTTGATTATGAGTGCCAAAAGAGCTAATAGAGAAAGGCAATTTCTTAATTGGAGAGGTCCACCCATTGAATCAATTCCACATCTTCCAAAGAAACGGCAGGGAGATCATCCCTGCCATTATTATATTTCTGATCTTTCAGGTTGCTGGATTAGCGCATGCTTCTTTTACTATTGAAGATGAAAGAAGACTCGGAAAGGAATTTTATGAGAGGCTCGACAAAAGTGATGTCTTGATCCATGACCAGAGAATAGACACGTACATCAATCAGTTGGGAAATAAACTAGTCGCCCAAAGTGAGAAGGCTCCTTTTGATTTTCGATTCTCAGTAATCAAGAGTTCGGCAATCAATGCCTTTGCCACTCCGGGTGGCTATGTGTATGTCAATAGAGGCTTAATCACCTTGGTTGAAACGGAGAGTGAACTGGCCTCCGTGCTTGCACATGAAATAGGGCATATAAATAAAAGGCATGTGGCGAGTATCATAGAAAAATCGCAGAAGATTGGTATAGCCACGCTCGCCGCAGTTCTTGCCGGTGCATTTCTTGGAGGCGGGGGAGATCTCTCCGCAGCTGTCGCCAGCTTTTCTTTGGCGACGGCCACAACCCTAAGTCTAAAATACAGCCGCGAACACGAAGAAGAGGCTGATAGGATGGGTATGTCCTACTTGGTCAGTGCCGGATATGACGGCAAAGCCATGTTGGATTTTATGAAGTTAATGAGAAGATATGAGTTTTACTCCAGCAATATACCATCATATTTCCTCACCCATCCGGGTACCGATGAAAGGATTAGCTATATAGACGCTCTTCTTCAGACTACCTATACCCAAAAGGGACGCGATACTATAATCGGGAATATAAAAAGGATACAAACAATCCTCATGTTTGGAGAGAAGAACCTCGATTCGAGTCTTCACTATTTTCAAAATGATCTGCAAAAAAACTCGAACGACGTCGATTCCCTCTATGGGATGGCAGTAACTGAAGAAAAACTCGGACGAACTGACGAATCCGTGATCTATTTCCGTAAAGCCCTAAGCCTGTCTCCCGATGATCAGGACATAAACAGGGATCTCGGGGTTCTTTACTTTAAGCTCGGTCGGGTGGCAGAGGCACTTGTCTTCCTCAGCAAGGCATTGAGCATTAAAGAAGACGATCTCGATACTTTGCTCTACCTTGGCAGGTCTTACGAATTGCAGGGTGATTATACAGCAGCCTTGAGTCTTTACAAAAAAATCGAAAAGAAAAATATAATTGATGCAGACATATACTACAGTATCGCCATGGCATACGGGAAGACAAACAATCCTGGCGATTCCCACTACTATTTCGGCCTCTATTTCAAAAAGAAAAAGAAGATGGAGAGCGCCCTGTTTCATTTCAAGGAAGCCCTGAAGTATTTCCCCGCACAAGGTGGGAGATCTCAGGATATTGAAAAGGAAATAAAGTCAATAAAACGGTAAGGTTCTGGAGAATACTTATTCAGGACATGTCGATCTGGTTTGGCGTCAGTTCCTGCATTGCATAGTCGATATGAATCCGTTCCTTCATAAATAGTTCAAAGAGGTCTCCATCAATATGGTTGTCCTTCACCATATTTTCCATTATTTTGATCGCTTCCGATAAAGTTTTTTCCTTCTTGTACGGTCTGTCCTTTGCAGTTAATGCGTCGAATACGTCCGCAAGCGCAATGATTCGAGCCTGGAGGGGAATCTCGTTGCCTTTTAGACCAAAGGGATAACCGGCGCCATCGATCCTCTCATGATGGGAGGAAGCATAATAAGAAACATTCTTCAACTTCTTCGGAAACGGGAGCTGACAGAGCATCTTATGGGTAACAGTAACGTGATTCTTGACGATCTCTTTCTCCTTGTCTGTAAGAGTACCTAAGGGAATGCTCAGATTGTATACTTCATCATCGTTAAGCAAACATCGCAGATCTCCGCCCAAATTCCATTTCCTTTCCCCTATATTCTTCAGTCGGTCAAGCATCTTTTCATCCATAAATTTTGTTCCAGAATTAATATCTGCAAGAAAGTCATAATCCGCGTCCAAGTCCCTTTCGTCTTTCTCAACGTCGTAAACTATCTTTTCCACACTATATCCTTCTCTTTGTTTGTTCCCATTTTTCATCGCTTCAATTGTGTAGTCCCGTTTCAGAATCTCAAACCGCTCTTTTAAGGCTTCCATCCTGTTATATATTGTTTCAAGTTTTTTCCCCTTATCAACTATGTATTCCGGCGTCGTTATCTTGCCGACATCGTGAAGCCAAGCAGAGATGCGGAGTTCCTTCAATTTATCTTCATCAAAGTAAATGCTCGCATATGGCCCGTCCACGCTTTTATTTATCTTTTCGGCAATGGTCATAGTTAACTCTGAAACGCGTCGAACATGACCGCCCGTGTAAGGAGATTTCTCATCAATCGCCGTAGCAATCGTTCTGATGAAAGATTCCAACAGATTTTCAAGGTCATGTATCAGGCGATTATTCGAAATGGCAACAGCAGCCTGAGATGCTAATGACTCCGTCATTTTCTGATTTTCTGTCGAGAATGATATAACTTCCGTCGTTCTTGCGATTTGGGCATTCAATAACTGCAAGACGCCAATGATATCGTTTTCATGATTTCGCATGGGAACTACGAGCATGGACTTGGAGCGGTATCCCGTTTCTGCATCGAATCTCCTGGTGCCCTCAAAATTGAAGCCCTCCGCATGATAGACATCAGAAATGTTGACTACCTGACCTGTAATGGCGGCATATGCAGAAACATTGGCGTGATTAGGCTTCCCATCGAGATTCTTTAATCTTACAGACGACCAGGTAATCTTTCCGCCAGTTCCCCCCATACGGACATTTAAAGAAGTGTTCTGCACAATAGCGAAGTTGAGTTCCTCTTCATCGTCAGACATGATATACAGGGTGCCGCCATCGGCATTTGTGAACTCTCTCGCCTCATCAACAATCATCTCCAAGAGCCTGTCCAGGTTCTTTTCCGCAGATAAAGCCGTCCCTATCTGATTTAACCGCCTGATCTGATCAAGCTGTTTTTCCATGAATCCTTTAACTTCCGGTGTCAGCTTGCTCAATAACATATTGACCTGGTCGTTTTCAGAAACAGGCTTCACCTTCTTATCCTTGTCCATATGACACCCTCGAGGAAATTCAAATCGTCGTGTAAAATGTATGCTTAAATAAATATAATATTCGAAGTGCGCATCTCTACAATTTCAGGATAGACTGATCGGGAAATGACGCATAAAAAATACTCTGCATGGTTTGATATGAGCCCGGGGAGGGAAGGATAAAACGCGACACAGGCGTAATTTGCCCTAAGTCTTCTTATGGTATTCATCTTATTGCATCATCTATCTCAAGCGGACAGCAGGTATATCTTTCTTTAGTTTCTCTCGGAAGCATTCCATCTCGTCCTGCGAATACGCCTCATATTTCAGAAATTGTTTATCAAGAGTCCTTGTGGGAATAAACTGCTGTAATATGTAGCAGCTGGCATTTCTCAGTAGCTTCCCCATCTCCAAAAGATCATCTTCATGAAGCAGCTTCTTGGGGACGGTTGTGCGAAATTCATAAGGCATACCTGATTTCATAATCACTTCTATACTTTGTCTGATTTTATCCTCATCGATCTTTGACCTTGTCACTGTTTTGTACTTGCGGAGTGGTCCCTTAATATCCATGGCAACATAGTCGACAAGCCGGCCACTGATGAGTTGTTCCAACACCTCAGGACATGAACCGTTTGTATCTAACTTGATCAAGTATCCGATTTTTCTAACACACTTTATAAAATCGATCAAGTCATGATGCATTGTCGGTTCGCCCCCCGTAATCGTCAAGGCATCAAGCTTTCCCTTACGTCTTTCTAAGAAAGAAAGCACGCCTTCCTCCGGCAGACATTCTCGATACAGATCCGGATCGACTAATTCCGGATTATAACAGTAGGGACACCTGAAGTTACAGCCCTGCGTAAATGCAATCGCACCTATTTTCCCGGGATATTCGATCAATGATACCTTCTGCAACCCGCCGATCTTCATCTTCTAGAAACTGAAAACCTTCCTCCCTCTATATTCTTCCTGTTTCCCCAAATTCCATTGTTTAACAGGTCGCAGATAACCGACTACACGTGAATATATCTCACAGGCTTCCATGCAAATGGGGCACGTCTCTTTCTCGCCACTCAAATAACCATGCGAGGGACAGACACTAAAGGTGGGTGTAAACGTAACGTAGGGTAAGTGATACTCGGTGCATACCTTACGCACAAATGCCTTTACAGCTGATGAATCATTAATTCTTTCTCCTGCATATGTGTGAAAAACGGTTCCTCCCGTGTACCTCGCTTGGATTTCATCCTGCAGATCCAGGGCCTCAAATATATCGTCCGTAAAGTTCACAGGCAGCTGCGTAGAGTTTGTGTAAAAGGGTTCAGCGTTGTTCTCTGCATATACATCCTGATTCGCGCAGATGATGTCTGCATATTTTGCCTTGTCGATCTTCGCAAGGCGGTATGAAGTGCCTTCCGCTGGAGTCGATTCGAGATTATAGTTGTTCCCCGTTTCCTTTTGGAATTCTATAAGCATTTTTCTCATGAAATCCAATATCTTCAAAGTGAATTTCTGCCCTTCCTCAGAGGCTATATTCTTGCCTAAAAAATTGAGACAGGCCTCATTCATGCCAACAAGCCCGATTGTTGAAAAGTGATTCTTCCAATATTCGCCAAAGCGTTTCTTCACATCTCTCAGATAATATTTTGTGTATGGATAGAGGTTTCCCTCCGCAAATTTTTCCAGTACTTTTCTCTTGGTTTCCAAACTCTTTTTGGCAATAACCATGAGTTTTTCCAGACGTTCCATAAACTCGTCTTCTGTCTTAGACAGATAGCCGATCCTCGGCATATTCATCGTAATCACGCCAATAGAACCAGTTAATGGATTTGATCCGAATAAACCACCTCCCCTTTTCCCCAATTCCCTGTTATCAATACGAAGCCTGCAGCACATGCTTCTCGCATCTTCCGGGTTCATATCCGAGTTTATGAAATTCGAAAAATAGGGCACTCCATACTTGGCTGTCATTTCCCATAAGTCGTCAAGATTACGATCCTCCCATTTGAATTCCTTAGTTATGTTATATGTTGGTATGGGAAATGTAAAAACCCTGCCCTTGGCATCTCCGTCAGCCATCACTCGAAGGAAGGCCTTATTAAAGAGATTCATCTCCTCCTGAAAATCCTTGTACGTCTCTTTCTGCGGTTTGCCCCCAATAATTACATTTTGCTCAGCGTAATACTTCGGCACCGTCACATCCAGGGTAACGTTCGTAAACGGGGTCTGGAAACCTACCCTCGTCGGAACGTTAATATTAAAAATAAATTCCTGCAGAGCCTGCCTTATTTCACTATAACTCAAACGATCGTACCTTATGAAAGGCGCCAGGAGCGTATCAAAATTGGAGAAAGCCTGAGCGCCGGCCGCTTCCCCCTGAAGGGTATAAAAGAAATTAACGACCTGACCCAAGGCACTGCGAAGGTGCTTGGCCGGCTTGCTCTCAACTTTACCGGACACTCCCCTGAAGCCCTGCAGAAGAAGATCATACAGATCCCACCCAACACAATATACGGAAAGAAGACTCAAATCATGGATATGAAAATCGCCCTCTGTGTGGGCTTTTCTGATTTCCGGCGAATAAATCTCATTCAACCAGTAGACCTTACTGACTTCGGAAGATATATAGTTGTTCAAACCTTGTAAAGAGTAATCCATATTGCTGTTCTCATTAATCTTCCAGTCCTTCTTCTTAAGATACTGATCGACCAGATCAACCTCCATCTTATTGGTAATTTCTCTTAATCTGGCGTGCTGATCCCTATATATAATGTAGGCCTTAGCGGTTCGACGATAAGGAGAGGATAAAAGGACTTCTTCCACGATGTCCTGAAACTCTTCCACTGTCATTACCCTGTCGTCAAAGAGTTTCTCCGCTAAATTAAGAACTTTTATTGTGAGTTTTCTCGCTATGGCCCCATCAAACTCACCCGTTGCTGCCCCGGCGTTTTCAATAGCATTGGTTATCTTGTCTGCATTGAATTTTACTAACCGGCCATCCCTCTTTCTTATCTTTTCATGCATAAGATGCCCCCTCCTTGGCTCCGCAATGAAAGTCTAGTCTCAGTGCAATCACCCTACCCAATATGTTGGGGTAGAAGTTACTTATACTACTATATATTGATATAATCAAGACAAAAAAAAGGTTTTTTTCTATTTCGTTCCCTGCGTTACTGACTCGTCAAATACACGTAATACTGCGACAATAAGGCTTCGGGTTCTCAAATTATCGTCCTCAAACAAGCTGACTGCCATAAATTGAGGCGGGTCAAGGGGGTCACAGCATCTCCTAGGCATCCAAAGTCAGCCGTCTCTCGAGAATTTCTCTGTGACGATTGAAGTATCATGATTTTGCACACTGGTGGGGCAAGCCGAGGAAAAACCGCACTCAACGGAAACTCCCAGATACCTGGGAATAGCTTCTAATTGAGCTAATCAGGAATATGCAGGAAAGACCTATAGTCAGCACGTCTGCAGTAAAATTCTTTCCGCCGAGACGTGCCTCACATATATCACGCCAAATCCAGCATCCCTATTTTTTTAATGCCTTCTTAACCAGGACTTGCGAATTGCGAAGCATAGCTTCTGTTTCGGCATCGGTCAAACCTGCACCCAGTGCGATTTTCCGCGCCATCTCCTCATGCACAAGATCATGGGGGGCATGGCTGTCGCTATTTAGAATGAGAGGGGCTTTTGCTTGGCGGGCCATCCTTGCGACATGTCCATTTGTCAAACTATGTCCCTTCCTGGTCGTAATTTCGAGATATATTGAATTTCTTGCCGCCTCCATAGCTTCTTCTTCCGTAATCAGGCCGGGATGTGCAAGTATATCAATGGGAGATCGCAACGCGGCAACATTAGTGCCTGTCACAACCGGTTCAACAATCGTTTCGCCGTGAACTACAATAATCTTCGCTCCTGTATGTCTGGCCTCAACGGCAAGATCATAAATGTATTCGGGGGGAACGTGGGTCAGCTCTATACCCGGGATCACCTGTATGGCAAGGGCATCCGTCAATTTCTGACAGACTTTCACAAGTCGGGGTATAATAAAGTCAAAATTGGAATGATCGGCATGATCCGTTATGGCAAGGACACTGTATCCCGTTACCTTCGCCCTCCTCGCCAGTTCCGACGGAATCAGATCACCGTCACTAAAAATTGAATGCGTATGCAGGTCTATCACTGCGTGTTACCTCACTGGTATGTTGCAATAGCGACCATTTCATTTGCTAAGCGGAGACATGTTAACTAGCAAATTTGTGAGATGCGGTCAACAAACGATATGGATTATTCTTTAGAGATGAGATGACGCTGATTCCATCGGATGGGGATTGAAACGAGAGACTCATACTTGCTTCCTCCTCATGCGCTATCCACCCGCTGACACAATATTCAATCTTTTTCTTGACAAACATCTTCAAATCCATGTTAGTCTCAGCAATCAATTAAAGAATTAATTCCCTGTCTACGCTTATGTTCAAGATTATAGATCGATACATCCTCAAGGAAATCGCCTACCCATTTTTCCTTATTCTCTTTGTTCTGACATTTGTACTTCTTATGGGTAAAATTATACAGCTCATGGACCTCATGGTCAATAAGGGCGTTAGTTTCATCGATATAACAAAGCTTTTTTTACTGCTAACACCATCATTTCTGATTTTGACCATTCCCATATCGCTACTGATATCGATATTGATTGGATTAGGGAGGCTCTCCGGTGACAACGAATTAACCATTCTAAAGGCGTCCGGCATGAGTCTATACAAACTCCTAGGCCCCGTTGCTATTGCTTCATTAATAGCCTTTATCATAACGGCTGTCACCAGTCTTTTTTTAGTTCCCCACAGTAAATACGCAACAAAGAATTTGCTCTTTAACGTCGCAAAGAAAAAGGCAAGCGTCGGCATCAAAGAAAAAGTGTTCAACGACGATTTCAAAGGAATTCTTCTTTACGCAGAAAGTATTCCCGTTCACGGCGATTACATGAAAGGAGTCATCATCTCAGACACAAGGATAAGCAAGGAACCCAACACCATTATAGCGGAGAAAGCTTTTCTTGTATCAGACCCTTCATTGATGACGGTAACCCTGCGATTGGAAAACGGCAGTACGCATACGGTCGACAAAACGCTGAAAAACTATCGAAAAATGGATTTCAGTTCATATGACGTAAATCTCGATATTGAGTCGTCTATTGCCGAAGCAAAAAAAATTAGCGCAAAGGACAGCACTGAGATGACGGTCTGGGAACTGTCTAAGAAGCTTAAGACGGGTAGTTTGGAAGATGCCGTTTTCCGGGAAATGGCCATTGAATTTTATAAAACTATCACAACTCCTCTTTCATGTATAGTATTCGGCATTCTGGGAATTCCTTTGAGTATCAGGGCGCACAGGGCTGTTCGATCGAGGGGGTTTACTCTCGGCCTTGTCATAGTATTCATTTATTACATCATACGTCTTGGAGGCGAGGCCCTCGTAGAAACAGGAAGACTCTCACCACTCATCGGAACATGGTCTCCCAATATCATATTCTGTATTGTTGGATTTTATCTTTTGATCAGGGCGGCAAATGACAGGCCCCTTCGCATAGAAATACCCATCGGAGCCTACTTGAAACAGTTGATGAGCAAGTGCGCAAAGAGAATTAATTCATGACTATATTAGATCGATATGTAACTAAAGAGTTTACCAGGTTGTTTGTCCTCGTCCTAGCGTTGTTCACGTCACTCTTCATGATTGTTGAATTTTTTGAACGCATAAGAATGTTCTTGAGCAACAATGCTTCCCTCACACAGATCCTATCATACTTCCTTTTCATGATCCCCACGATGATTTCACAGACTCTTCCCGCTACGGCACTACTCGCAGCTCTCTTAACTTTTAGCACCCTTGCCAGAAATTCCGAAGTGCTGGCCATGAAGGCAAATGGCATCAGCCTCTACAGGACGTCTCTCCCGGTGTTCATTGCATCGTTGCTGATCTGTATATTTGCCTTTCTCAATAATGAATTGGTTACACCATACAGTAACCAGAAGGCGGACAACATTGTATACGTGGAAGTGCAAAAGCGAGAACCCCTGGGAACATTCAAACAAAATCAACTCTGGTACAGAGGACAAAGCGGCATATACAATTTCCGGTTTTTTGATCCTAAAACAAATGTTATACAGGGAATTACGATAAATTATTTGGATAAGAACTTTACGCTGACGGCGCGTATCGACGCGGAAAAAGCGGAATGGAAAGATAACAAATGGGTATTCTACAACCTCTTGATAACGCGCTTTGGAGGAGAATTCCCCTCACTCGATTGGGTTTCCTCGAAAGTGATAGACCTCCCGGAAACACCCGCAGACTTCAACCTCGTTCAAAAAGAAGCAGAAAAAATGGGGTTTGTTGAGCTAAGGAACTACATCACGAAGCTTCAGGCTGAGGGGTACGATGCGACACGATATTTAGTTGATATGCACGGCAAGGTTGCATTTACCCTCGTCATCATCATTCTCATTACTATTGGTATCTCCTTTTCACTCATAAGGACAGAGCGAAGCGGCGGCGTCATGCAGAGCATCGGTGTTGGCATTATCATTGGATTCTCTTATTGGATTGTCCATGCCTTCTCCATGTCCTTGGGCCGCTCCGGTTCAATACCGCCTATTCTCTCCGCATGGTTTGCAAATATTCTCTTCGGATTCGCATCGGTTATCATGTTCTTAAGAGTCAAGACTTGAATCCGGTCTCCGATTCCTGCTCCTCTAGTAACGGTAATAATCCGGCTTGAAGGGCCCCGCTATCTGAATACCAAGATAATCGGCCTGCTCTTTGGTTAATCTCGACAGTTTGGCGCCCAGTCTTCTTAGATGCAGTCTTGCTACCTCTTCATCTATCTTTTTTGGTAGGGTGTGAACACCAATTTCATACTTCCCTGATGCAAGCTCAATTTGAGCAAGACACTGATTGGTAAAGCTCGTACTCATGACAAAGCTTGGATGACCGGTAGCACAACCGAGGTTTACTAGCCTTCCTTCAGCAAGGACGATAATTGAATGCCCGGACTTGAGAGTCCATTTATCGACCTGCGGTTTGACGTTTTCCCTTTTGCAACCTTTGCTTTTTTCCAAATATTGCATGTCTATCTCGCTGTCGAAGTGGCCTATATTGCATACAATTGCCTCATTCTTCATACTGTTCATATGCCTACCGGTGATGACCTTGCAGCATCCCGTAGCCGTAATAAAAATATCGCCCTTTGAGACGACATCATCCAGCGTCTTCACGTCATAGCCCTCCATGGCCGCCTGAAGAGCGCTAATCGGATCGATCTCGGTGATGACCACCCGGGCTCCAAAGCCCCTCATTGATTGCGCACATCCCTTACCAACGTCGCCATATCCGCAGATGACAACCATCTTGCCGGCGACCATCACGTCAGTTGCCCTCTTAATCCCATCAGCGAGCGATTCCCGGCAACCGTACAGATTATCAAATTTTGACTTGGTCACCGAGTCATTGACATTGATGGCCGGAAAGAGAAGCTCCCCCGCTTGCGCCATTTGGTAAAGTCTGTGAACACCCGTTGTGGTCTCTTCAGACACGCCAAGAATTCCCGAAGCGACCTTTTGCCAATGTTTCGGATTCCGTTGCAACGAGTGCCTCATGCGATCCACAATAATCTGTAATTCTCTATGATCGTATTTCCGCTCGAGCAGCAAAGGATCCTTCTCATATTTAACGCCATGATGAATATATAGTGTTGCGTCGCCTCCGTCATCGACAATCAGATCGGGTCCGGAACCGTCAGGCCATGTCAGCGCCTGTTCTGTACACCACCAGTATTCTTCAAGCGTTTCACCTTTCCAAGCGAAAACGGCTGCAGTTCCTGCCTTCGCTATTGCCGCGGCCGCATGATCCTGCGTCGAGAAAATATTGCACGATGCCCATCTGATGTCCCCGCCAAGTTCTTTAAGCGTCTCTATAAGCATGGCCGTCTGAATAGTCATATGCAGGCTACCCGCGATCTTTAAGCCCTTAAGCGGCTTCTTAGGACCATATTTAGCCCTCACGGCCATAAGTCCGGGCATTTCATTTTCGGCAAGTGCGATCTCTTTTCGCCCCCATCCGGCAAGACCGATGTCTGATATTTTATATGGTAAATTCTTGACAAGTTTCACATATGTCATAAGGTCCTCCACTCCTGATATTAGGGCTCAATCCCATCACGTCTATATTGACGCAGCCTGTCTCAAGGCTTCAACCATGTCGGCCTTTTCCCAGATATAGTCATCCAGGAAAAATGTCTTGGGAAGTTTTCGGTAAATTTTACCGTCCAGAAGTTCAAATTTTTCAATCATGCCTCTGGGAGACAAGTCGAAATATTCTTTAATTAGCATATTGATTTTAGCATCGGAAATAATTCCCGTTCCAAAAGTATTTACGTAGACGGAAAGTGGCCTGGCCATGCCGATGGCATATGCCACTTGTATGGCGCATTTTTTTGCGAGCCCCGCGGCAACAATATTCTTTGCAACATAGCGAGCTCCCAGTACCGCCGAGCAATCTACCTTTTCCGGCGATTTATTGACAATGGAACCGCCACCAATTTGAGCGCCCGGATAACCTCCATAGAGCTGAACGACAAGTTTCCGTCCTGTCACTCCTGAATCTGCTGCACTGCAGGAATTGATCGCCTGCCATTCCCCGGTCGGATTGAAAAGAAATTCCGTTTTTTCATCGACCCAATCTTTGAGGCATTCCATAGCAAGACGTTTTGCCTGAGGTTCTACACTGGCTCTCGCATTGTCAGCCACTTCACGGTAGTCTATTGCATTAGACATGAGAACCGTCGCTACTCGTTGCGGAACTCCCTTGTCATTGTATTCCACCGTTATCTGTCCTTTGCCGTCCGGAGCAAATATCGGATTCCCGCAATTCTCAAATACCCTCATCATCCTGGTGGACAATACATAGGGAAGCGGAAGCAACTCAGGTGTCTCATCGCACGCAAATCCATATATGATGCCCTGATCCCCTGCACCGATTTCCTTGTGTTTGCCCATATCTGCACGGGTGCCAATATTGATGTCCGGAGATTGTTCTATAATTGTATTGAGTATGCCCATTGAATTTCCGTTGAGACCAAGACGATAATCACCGTAGCCTATTGAAAGAACGGTATCGCGAACAATTTTCTCCACATCCACATAAACCCGAGTGGCAACTTCTCCGCCCACTATACAGAGGCCCTTGCCGAGAAATATCTCAATGCCGCAATGCGGCATCGTATCTACAGTAACCCCGATTCTATGTTCCTCATCGAGAATCGCGGCGATGATATTCGCTGCTATCGAATCGCATACAATATCCGGATGTCCAACCTTAACGCTTTCAGATGTTATTAGCATATGCTCTGACCTCTTATTTTTAGACTAATTCTTCTTGTTACTAAATCTACTTCAATTCATCATCTTTCGCGCCGTAAAATTTGTCCTTCCTTCTCGCGCGCTCCGACGGAGTTACGATACCGACAGAGATAATGTATGTTAAGGCTTCTTCCACTGACATACCTACTTCAACCAATTCATCTTCCGGCACTATAATGAGATAGCCCGATGTCGGGTTGGGGGTTGTCGGCAGGAAAACGCTGATCAGGTTATCCCCTGTCTCCCTCTTGATCTCCCAATTTGGCTTGCCTGTCACAAAGCCAATCGTGTATAAACCTTTCCTGGGAAATTCTACCAGCACAACCCGCTTGAAACTGCTTCTCCTGTCCATGACCATGGTATCGGAGAATCGTTTGATAGCCTGATAAATATTCCTTACAAAAGGTATCCTATAAAGAAGGTCTTCTCCGGATTGGACTATTTTATTGCCGACATAACTCGCTGTGATGAGGCCACAGATGAAAATCAAGATTACGGTTACAATAGTTCCCAGGCCCGGAATATGGACACCCAGCAACGTGTCAGGATGATATTTAAAAGGGATAATCTTAAGGAGACTATCCATCATATCTATGAGAAAGAAAAGGATATAAAGCGTCAATCCTATCGGGACAGTAACAGCAAGACCCGTCAAAAAAATCTGCTTCAGTTTCTTCTTCAATGGTCGATGACCTTCATGATATTTTCAAATTATGCTTACTTAACAAAAAGTTAAGCTGTTTTCAACTGCTATTTAAAAAGGGGTTAGGTGCAACTGCACCAAAACCCCTTGTAGGATTCAGATCCCGAATTGTTGCTTATTCGGTACAGCTCCTGGGAAGACTACTTATCCTTCTTGACCCTATTCTTATCGTCCAAAAAAATGCATTTAGGACGCCACTTCTCTGGCGCGAGATCGTCAAGCATAGCATAGCTCGCAACAATAACAATGTCGCCCTTGGAGGCTTTCCAGGCTGCAGCACCATTGAGACATATTACGCCGGAATCCTGTTCTCCCTCAATCACGTAAGTGGAAAATCTCTCCCCGTTGGAAACATTGTATATGTCGACTCTCTCATAGGGCAGTATATCTGCGGCATTCATTAGCCCCTTATCGATTGTGATGCTACCTTCATAGTGGAGGTTGGCATCAGTTACTGTTGCACTGTGCAATTTTGATTTGAGCATGAACCTTTGCATGTTGTATCTTCCCACCTCCAGAAAAGCCAATCTTCAACATTCTAAGTAATCATCGTACGTCAAGCCAACTTCCGAATACGTAATTGTCTATCAGTCTCGTCTTATTAATCTTGACGGCAAGGGCCAAAACGGACTCTCCTTCAAAATTGCCGATATCCTTAAGGGTCGTTGTATCGCATATTCTAGCGTAATCGATATTTGTATGGTGATGACGTTCTATGTGCTTCCTCACCTCAGCCAGGATAGCAGCGGCATCCCTTTCTCCTCCGGCATACATTTTTTCGGCTAAATTGAGGGAACGGCTTAGACTCAAAGCCGCTTCCCTCTCATCTGGTTTCAAGTACACATTCCGCGAGCTCATAGCAAGGCCATCAGGTTCCCTCACTATCGGCATGCCGATAATATCGAGGTCCATATTGAGGTCCATAACCATTCTCTTAACGGCTACAAGTTGCTGGAAGTCCTTCTCGCCGAATATCGCATAGTGCGGTTTGACAATATTGAAAAGTTTTGCGCACACTGTTGTGACGCCACGGAAATGATCAGGCCGGGACATTCCACAGAGGTTCTGCGTAACGTTCTCAACATTGACATAGGTCTGATAATGTTCAGGGTACATCTCTTTATCTTCCGGATAGAAGATCACATCAACGCCTACATCGCCCGCCAAGCCTCTATCTCTCTCAAAATCTCTCGGATACTTCTCAAAATCTTCACTCGGACCGAATTGCGTGGGGTTCACGTAGATGCTGATAGCAAGGCAGTCCGCCCGCTGCCTTCCTTCTCTCATCAAACTCAAATGGCCATCGTGAAAATAACCCATTGTAGGAACAAATGATATTTTCTGTCCCGAATTCCTAGCGGATTCGGAAAATACCTGCATTTCTCTGATGGAACTGATAGTCTTCATCTCAACTCAACCCCGCATCCATAAAAAAAGCCTCCACGTCAGAGACGCGAGGCTTCACATATAACCCGTGCAGTATGCCTTCGTTTTACCTCCCGTCTCAGTCCGCAAACGGATCCAAGCGGCGGAGGGTCATTAACAAAATAACAGGATCGTGTCAAGGTTTTTTTATTGAATAGAGGGTGTTAGATAATTTTCCGATTTCTTCAGCTGTAAGTGTCTCACCCCTTCTCGCGCCATCGATGCCTGAATTCTTGAGTGCGTTTGCCATATCCATATCCGAATAACCCAACAGATTGAGGCCCCTAAGATTATTCAACAACGTTTTCCGTCTTTTGGCAAAAACTGTTTTCGCAATCTTGCAGAAAAAATCATGGTCTGCCAAATCCAGTTGAGGCTTTTCCCGGATTACCATTTTCACTACAGTGGACATTACCGTGGGTTTCGGATAGAAGCAGCTGCATGGGATTGCCATTTCACGAGAGCATAACAGATACATGGAAACCAAAACCGTCGGCACGCCGTAAGCCTTCGTCCCGGGTGCCGCAGTAAGCCTGTCTGCCAGTTCCTTTTGAAACATGAGAATCATGGTCGATATATGGTCCCGGTAAGCCAACAATCGGAATAGTATCTGTGAGGAAATGTTATAGGGGATATTTCCGATGACCTTGAGCTTCCGCAATGGCAATTCGCCGATTGCAGAGGAAAAATCATATTCAAGCACATCTGCCTGGATAATGTCCACATTACGGTAAGGCGCCATCCTTTTTTTCAAGATACCGACCATTCTTGGATCTATGTCGAGCGCAATCACCTTCTTTGCCTGTTTTGCGATTGACTCCGTCATGAGGCCCACGCCCGCACCTATTTCGACTATGATATCATCTTCATGGATATTTGATATTCTGATAATTTTGTTTATGGCATTTCTATCCTCGAGAAAAGACTGGCCCAAGCGTTTGAGCGGCCGGAGCCTATGATCTGCGAGGATTTCTCTTACTGTCGTCATAATTCCTTATTCAGGCGCTTCCGAGAAGCGGCACTATGAATCATACTTTAATAAAAAATCCAGGGGCCATCTGGAAACTGCGTTTAGATTCAAAGAATCCTTTAGCCCCCTTGTCAATAGATGCTCACCTACGACGGCAATCATAGCCGCATTATCGGTGCAAAAGATAGGGGGGGGAATATATACATGAGGACCCTTGAGCCTCGATTCCTCTGCAAATCTTTCTCTGAGCCGACTGTTTGCAGCAACCCCGCCGCATACGACAATTCTTGGTATAGAGTGAATATCCGCGGCCTTAAGAGTTTTTTCCACAAGGACATCAATGATTGCTTCCTGGTAACTGGCGGCCACATCCGGCAGCTCATCCTCGCTGAAGGGACATGCTCTCTTCTTTATGTGCACCAGAAGGGATGTTTTCAGGCCGCTGAAACTAAAATCCAGACTATCTCTCATGGCCCTGGGGAATTCAATCCGCTTTCGGTTTCCTTTTCTTGCCAGCCTGTCGATGACGACGCCCCCCGGATAGCCGATATTCAATAGTTTGGCAGCCTTGTCAAACGCCTCACCAGCGGCATCATCCCGCGTCTGTCCCAGAACGGTAAAATCCTGAAAATCTTTCATCAGGTAAATGTTCGTATGCCCCCCGGACACTACCAGGGCTATAAGAGGAAACTCGGGACGGTCGGAACTGAGAAAGATGGATGCAACATGACCAGCGAGGTGGTTCACTCCCACAAACGGTATCTTTAGAGCAAACGCAATAGCCTTAGCCGCCGACAGGCCAACAAGCAGTGACCCAACCAGCCCGGGTCCCCTGGTTACCGCTATTCCTTCGATATCGTTTAACGTTACGGAGGCGCCGTTAAGTGCTTCACATATGACCGGTACGATCATTTCCATGTGTTTACGGGATGCGATCTCCGGTACGATACCGCCATATATCTTGTGCAGGTCAACCTGGGAAGCAATGACATTGGAACGAAGTGATTTCCCATCCTGGAGGACGGCAGCGGCTGTTTCGTCGCAGGATGTCTCTATTCCCAAAATATACATTTGCTCCTCCCCAGGCTAATTTCCCTTTTAAAATAGTCCCGAATTATATATAGAAGTGAACAGCCTTTGTAAATAACTTTTCAAGATCGCGCAAAGTTGTGAGGAATTAAGCGCCGTGGAAATTACTACTGACTTTTTAGTCTTAGGTAGCGGCATTGCAGGATTGAGCTTTGCCATCAAGGCAGCAGATCTCGGCACTGTCGCCATAGTAACGAAAAAAGAAAAATCCGAATCAAACACGAATCTGGCTCAAGGCGGGATAGCAGCGGTTTATGACAAAGAGGACCGCTTTGAATATCACATCAACGATACTATTGCCGCCGGGGCAGGTCTTTGTAAAGAACAAGTTGTCAGATTCGTCGTAGTGGACGGCCCGGAAAGGATCAAGGAACTTCTGGAGTGGGGGGTGGAATTCACAAGGGCGGGAGATAACGATGCCGGTCATTATGACCTGGGCCGAGAAGGCGGACACTCCATGAGGCGTGTTCTGCACGCGCGGGATCTCACGGGTCAGGAAATAGAGCGTGCCCTCCACGAAAAAGCCAGCCTAAAGAGAAATATAGAAATTTTCGAAAACCACATCGGCATTGATCTTATATTGGAATCAGCCATTCCGAGCAAAGAGAAGGGCCACCGGCAGAAATGTCTCGGCGCTTATATACTGGATACGGACCGCAATCAAATTCATACTTTTAAGGCGAAATTCATCATTCTGGCTACGGGCGGTTCCGGGAAAGTATACCTTATTACAACAAATCCCGATATTGCCACAGGAGACGGTATCGCCATGGCCTACAGAGCGGGCGCCTTCATAGCCAATATGGAGTTCATCCAGTTTCATCCCACCTGTCTATACCATCCCGAAGCGAAATCCTATCTCATCAGCGAAGCCCTAAGGGGTGAAGGCGGTCTCTTGAGATTAAAAGACGGATCCACTTTCATGGAGAAATACCATCCCATGAAGAGCCTTGCACCCAGGGATATTGTCGCGAAGGCCATCGATACGGAGTTGAAAAAATCCGGTGATGAATACGTCTTGCTGGACATAAGACACAGAGACAGAGATTTTATAATAAGCAGATTTCCCAATATCTACAATAGGTGTCTTGCTTTCGGCATAGATATCACAAGAGATCCGATCCCTGTCGTCCCCGCTGCCCACTACCAGTGCGGTGGCGTGTCGACAGACAATTACGGAGAAACTAGTATAGAGCGGCTCTTTGCCTGCGGTGAGGTCGCATGCACCGGGCTTCATGGGGCAAACCGTCTGGCAAGCAATTCTCTCTTGGAAGCAGTAGTATTCGCCCATCGGTCATTTGTCAGAATAGCAGAGAAGTTTCCTACCACGAAAGATGAGCCGATACCTATCCCGCCCTGGGATCCAAGGGGGGCCACGGAAAGCGATGAATCGATTGTCGTAGCCCACAATTGGGATGAAGTCAGAAGATCTATGGGGAATTACGTGGGTATTGTTAGGTCAAATAAGAGGCTTGAACGTGCTCACCGACGAATTGACCTCATCAGCCGCGAAATAGATGAATACTATAGAAATTTCATCGTCACGAGCGACCTAGTTGAACTCCGTAACATTGCAACGGTTGCAAAAATAATTATTCAATGCGCCCGGATAAGAAAAGAAAGCAGGGGGCTCCACTACAATATAGATTATCCCGAAAAGGACGATAGGCTATGGTTGAAAGATACAGTTATTTCCAAAGACCAACCAACAAGTAATGAAATGCCGTGAGCACCTATTTTTTGACGCTGGTTATGGGATCTATGTGATATCAGCCAAACACCCTCTTAAATATAAAATCAATATGCTTCAGGAAATTCTCGATTCTGCATGCATCTTCTATATCTTTTGCATTCATGTGCGACATCACTTCGTTATCTTCCAAAAGCAATTGCTGAAAATCAATTCCCTCATTCCATGACCTCATGGCATTTCTCTGTACGACTCTATAGGCATCATCTCTGGACATCCCTTGCTCAATGAGCTTCAAGAGGACCGTCTGGGAAAAAATGACCCCTTTAGTCATGCCCAGATTTGCAAGCATCCTCTCCGGATATATGACAAGATTTCGCACCAACTCAGTAAACCTGTGGAGCATGAAATCCAGGAGAATCGTAGCGTCCGGAGCAATGACCCTCTCTACTGACGAATGACTGATGTCCCGCTCATGCCACAGGGCGACGTCCTCCAGCGAAGCCAGTGCGTATGACCGCATCAGGCGAGCCAGTCCGGAGAGGTTTTCCGACAAGACGGGGTTCCGCTTGTGAGGCATAGCCGATGAGCCTTTCTGGCCAGGCGCGAAATATTCTTCCACCTCTCTCACTTCCGTTCTCTGAAGTAATCTAATCTCCTGGGAAAATTTATCGATGGAAGACGCAACTATAGCCAGAGTGGTAAAGAATTCGGCCTGCCTGTCCCGCTGAACAATCTGCGACGATATTGGCGCAGGTTTCAGCCCCAGTTTTTGACATACGTATTCTTCGATTGAAGGGTCAACAAAAGAGAAAGTCCCGACGGCCCCGGATATCTTACCGTAGCTGATTGCATCTTGCGCCCGGACCAGACGCATCAAATTCCTCTCCATTTCCTGGTACCATAGAGCCATCTTCAAGCCGAACGTTATGGGTTCAGCATGAATCCCGTGAGACCTCCCTATCATTACCGTATGTCTGTGCTCTGTCGCTTTGCTCTTCAAAACGGGTAGGAGCAGGTTCACATCATCGATGAGTATTTGTGATGCCTCTCTGAGAAGAACGGCAAGTGATGTGTCCAAGACGTCCGATGAGGTAAGTCCCATATGAATAAACCTGCCGTCTTCCCCCACCTTTTCCGCTAAAGAAGTCAGAAAAGCGATCACGTCATGTTTAGTGGTCTTTTCTATCTCCTCAATCCTTGCTATGTCAAACCCGGCTCTCTCCTTAATATTCTTGAGAGATCCTTCGGGAATATCCCCCCTTTTAGCCATGGCCTCACATGCAAATATTTCTATGTCGAGCCATGTCTGATACCTGTTTTCAGTGCGCCATACGGCATTCATCTTGTCTCTCGAATATCTCGGGATCAATCTTCTCCTCCTGATTTCTTTAATGTTCTTATTGAATCAGTCGCATTGCTCCTGAAATATAGAACAAATTGGCTGAAAAAGAAATCAAAAAAGCTGTCTATATTGCGCCATCTAGCGTATAATAAATCTCGTGAAGATTGACCGTAGAGATCATGGACTCCAATGGTATCACGGCGATGGATCATCACGCAGGATTCTGCCTTCACTATGGAAGGCTTTAGTATAGCTTCGTAATACATATACTGAATTCGTGCATGAATCTTTGCAAGGAGCGTGAAAATGGGTATTTCTGATTTTAGAAGACGGGATTTCGATATAGATCGGATTTTTTTGAACCGGTGGTCGCCTCGAAGCATGTCGGGCGATGAGATCAGCCGAGACGTATTATTCTCTCTTTTTGAGGCGGCCCGGTGGGCCCCCTCATCAAATAACAACCAGCCTTGGCGATTTCTTTATGCGCAAAGAAACACAGATTACTGGCCCATATTTTTCGATCTCCTGACGGAACAAAATAAGGTTTGGGCAAAGAACGCAGCCGTTTTGATCGTCGTTATTTCTAAGAAAACCTTCGACTACAATGAAAAGTCTGCACGCACTCACTCATACGATACCGGTGCGGCCTGGGAAAATCTCGCGCTTCAAGGTTCATTGAAGGCGTTGGTTGTCCACGGCATGCAGGGCTTTGATTATGATAAGGCAAGGACTAGTCTCAATATTCCCGATGTCTTTCAGGTCGAGGCAATGATTGCCGTTGGAAAGCCGGGGAAAAAGGAGAATATCCCGGAAAACCTCCAGGAAAGAGAAATGCCTTCACAAAGAAAGAAGTTATCGGAAATCGTGATGGAAGGAAATTTCACGCCCGAATAAAACATTGCATAACCTCAACTTTCATCCAATGATTATTTTATCTATTTGCCGCTACGATCTCTTGCATCTGAGGAGACGTTTTTCTCGTTTTAGGCAATTCCGGGACAAGCATTTCGCCTTCGCCCCGGGACATATGGAAATGATCTGATAACGCCCGGAATACACCAAAATGCAGAGGTAAAGAAAAACATGTTTCTGTTTAAGAAAATCATCGCCCCCCTGTTCTCACCAGTGATACTGATCCTTGCGCTTTTTATCATCGGTCTGGTTCTCCTTTGGTTTACGAGAAGACAGAAAACGGGAAAAGCCGTCATGACGTTTGGTGTGATCATGCTTACCCTTCTTGCTTATGGTTCTTTCTCCAACATGCTGCTCGTCCCCCTTGAACGGCAATATCCTCCACTCATGATGGAGAACGCCGGCGGCGGCCTATCTTCTTCTGACTCCATGCATTCCCTAAAGTGGATTGTCCTTCTGGGTGGAGGCCATATAGCCGATCCAGAAATTCCCGTCACAAGCCAGATATCGAATGAATCCCTCGTTCGCCTTGTGGAATGTGTCCGCATTCACCGCCTAATTGCGGGTAGCAAAATTGTCCTTTCGGGGGGCGCAGTCTATGACTCATCATCTGAGGCAGGAACGTTTGCAAAGGTCGCAGCAATTCTCAATGTCAGTGCTCGGGACATTGTACTGGATGATATCTCCAGAGATACGGAGGAGCAGGCAGAGAATATACGGTCTATTGTGGGTCAAGACCGCTTCATTTTGGTGACCTCGGCTTATCACATGCCCAGGTCCATGGCCATTTTTAATAAAGCGGGACTCAGGCCCATCCCTGCTCCGACCAACTACTTCGTCACAGAAAGACAAATGAAGTCTCCTGGAGATTTTTATCCATCCTCCATGGGGCTTTTCAAGGCGGAGCATGCCATCCATGAATATCTTGGTATCTTATGGTTTTGGATGAGAAACTGGATCTGATACTGCCTCAAAAACGAATCTTGAATTTATGGCGCTTAAATGTTAGAAAGCGCGAATCATTGAAGCTTTCTAACACAACCGGAGCTCACATAACAGGAGATGCAAATATGAAATACAGTCTAAAATTGTCGCTATGTCTTGTTCTTTTACTTACGGCATCCGGCGCACTCGCAGCAAAAGGTGAAAAGACCGTGGCTGTGCTGCCATTTTCCGTACATAGCGCAGAAAGCATTGACTATGTCAAACAGGGCATTTGGGACATGCTTTCTTCCCGAATCGCTGT
>Ga0187854_10000761_pt1 | contig 36895 bp, 37 predicted proteins | sample June2016WEW_6_15_FD_132445 | JGI IMG/M metagenome (GOLD analysis project Ga0187854, IMG submission 132445) | Peatland microbial communities from SPRUCE experiment site at the Marcell Experimental Forest, Minnesota, USA - June2016WEW_6_150 | ecosystem: Environmental > Terrestrial > Soil >... | reverse complement strand
CCTGAGCTTTAAGATCTCTTCGTAAAAATCCGACATCCTCTATCCTCGACCTCTAATAGGACACAGATTTTTGCAGATACACGCAGAAAAGAATTCAGAAGCCAACGCCAGAATGCAAAATTCAAAATAATTTTGATCCCAGCTCCCAATTTTGAATATCCTGCTGATCTGCGTCCCAAAAGATTTCCTCCTACTTATTATACCTCTGGCCCGGGCCTTATCGGAGAAAGTTTGGGAATGTCGCTCTTCCTTACCACATGGCCCCTGCGGAATGCCGCCCCTTTGAATTTCCCGGGGACGATGCGGGTATGGTCATGGGCCAGCTTTAAACCCACTGCATCTTCTACTCTTATTCTTCTAAGCATAATGGATCAAACGAGTTGAGCAATTCTCAATTTTGCCAGGCCGACGACCTAAATGCGAAGCACCAAATAGGAAACAAATTCAAATTTCGTACGATCAAAATCCGACCCAGGTCATCCTTTTGAATTTTTGAATTAAAGCCGTACTGCCCGTAGCTCTGCCGTGGAAAGGGCGGAGTAAAAGTGAGGCGGGGGCGGTCGAAAAGTGTGACACCTGGGTTATAAATATATGGGTTTGAGGTTTCCTGTCAAGTCATTTGTCCTTTTCTTGTGGGTTTGAGTCCTGCCGGGTTGAGGGTTTCCAGTTAGATCGTTTCCTGGCTTGTCGCAGTCGGTAACTTTCTCCATTGGCTTCCAGGATGTAGCACCGGTGAGTCGCTCGGAGTCAAAGATTTCGGTCCATTCCTCGAAGGCCAAGTTCGTGGTCAGCTTGAGGCTGTGATGTTCATAGGCCCGGCTGATGACCTCGAAGAGCAGTTCGGCTCCTGCCTGGGAGAAGGGAACGTATCTAAGTTCATCAATCACCAGGAGATGGAGTCTCTGGAGAGCCGAGTGCGTAACGAAACGCGCATGCTCGGTTCGGAGAGGGGTTACGGGAGACCGGTGGTTGAGAGACCTTACGGCGCCCATAGTCCACTCTACGCGCAAGGAAGGTTGAAATACAGGGGGGATTAACCGGGAGAAATTTCTCGGAAACATTGACGGACAAGGTTTGGTATGTTAGAAATAATTTTAACTCTGTCATAAAGGAGAGCGGATATGCCCAAGACCATCTCCCGCGCAGCCGGTTTAAGGATAGGGATAAAGCGTCGGGTCCTCTATCTCTCCCAGCCGGATCAAGCGGACCGAATCTGTTCTGGTTGCGAGACCTGCCAGTTGATGTGTTCTCTTCAGAATATCGGCGCCTTTAACCCCAAGAAGTCGCGTATTAAAGTAGTTCCTCTTTCCGTGGGTATTACCATCCCGATCACCTGTCAACAGTGTGAAGACCCCTGGTGCCAGCGAGCCTGCCCGGAGAAGGCCATTGTCCAGCATAAGAAATTAAACCTCGTTGTGGTCGATGAGAAGAAATGTACTGGCTGCTCGGCCTGCATCGGCGCCTGCCCCTTCGGGATTATGGTCTATGACCCCGAGAAGAAAAAAGCCATGAAATGCGACCTGTGCGGAGGTACCCCGGCCTGTGTTCAATATTGCCCGAGTAAAGTCTTAACTCTGGCGGATAACCAGGACAGCGCTGAAATCCGCCGGCGGCGGTTTGCTGCCACTCTGGCGAATGAAGACGCCACCGCCCGTCACAATATCGCCGGAGCCGAGCAGATCAAGGCCCTCCCGAAGACGATGACCCAACTCGCGGCGCAATCCTCGAAACGGTCGATGGAAAGGGGGAGATGATCATGGCCCGGAAAAAGGGAAGTTATGCTGGAGCGATCCTGCGAATAGATCTATCGACTGGAGAAACAGAAAAACAGGAACTGGACTTGGCTTTTGCCCGCCAACACATCGGAGGACGGGGGTTTGCCTCCCGATATTTATACAACGAAGTGCCTCCGGAGGTCACTCCCTTCGACCCTGCCAACCGTTTAATCTTCACCCCGGGAGCGCTCTTCGGAACGGCAGTGCCCGCAGCGAGCCGCACAACCGCAACATCCAAGTCTCCCACGACCGGAATGTTTGGGGACGGCCACTCTTCCGGACACTGGGGAGCGGTGCTGAAAGCGGCCGGGTATGACATGCTCATCCTTCAAGGAGCTTCTCCCAAGCCGGTCTATCTCTGGATCGACAATCATAAAGTTGAAATACGGGATGCCGCCCACCTTTGGGGCAAAACTACGATGGAAGCGGATGAAACGCTTCGGGAGAGCCTGGCGGATCGGGAAATCGGAACCTTGGTTATAGGTCCCGCAGGGGAGAAAAAGGTTCGCTTGGCCGGAATCTTCTCTGACGGGATCACGGGAACCTTTGCCCGGACGGGCCTGGGAGCGGTCATGGGGTCGAAGAACCTGAAGGCGGTAGCCACCCGTGGGACGAAAGACATCGGAATCGCCCGTGTAGAGGCCTTCCGCAAGGCTTACCAGGACTACCTTCGGGTCATCTCCGTCGATCCTTACGTGCCTCCGGCGACGAAATACGGGACCTGCCGGTTCATGTACCACCGGGTCAAGTTCGGCATCCATGGGGCCAAGAACTGGCGGTTGGGCGATTTTGACTGGAAACCATTGGACCCCGAAGTCTTCCGAAGCGATTACCAAGTCAAGGCCAGCGCTTGCCCCGCGTGCCCAGTGCGCTGCCGCAGGGAATATCGAATCCCCAGCGGAAAGTATGCCGGGACCGTGACCAAATTAGAATGGGAGACCATCGCCCGCTGCATGACCTGCGGGGTGAATGACCCCGAAGCGGTGATCTATTTCAGCCACATCTGCAACCAGTATGGCGTGGACGTGGAAGGGATTGGGGATACCGTCGCCTTCGCCATGGAGTGCTACGAGAAAGGCCTGCTCACCGACCGGGAGACCGAAGGGCTCCCGCTCCAATTTGGAAACCCTGAGGCGCTCATCGAGGTTACCCGCAGAATTGCCTTTCGGGAAGGGATTGGAGATTTATTGGCGGAAGGCGCCCTGCGGGCTGCGCGAGAGATCGGAAAGGGGGCCGAGCAGTTCGCCATGCAGGTAAAGGGCGCCGAGATGTCTGCCGGGGACCCGCGGGGAATGCCGGTGCGCGCGGTCTCTTATGCCACCAGCACCCGGGGCTCTGACCACCTGCGCTCTAACCCTTACGTGGAAGAGCTGATCACCCCGGAGGAAGGACAGCAGTTCTTCGGCAGCGCGGAGGCCGCAGATATCTTCCAGGGGCTCAAGGGCAAAGGGCGGCTTTTAGCCTGGAGTGAAAATTTCGTAACCATCGGCGATCTTTTAGGCCTTTGCAAATTTGCCTATTATCGATCCGCCACCTTCCCGTACCTGCGGGAAAAGGGGGTTGAGCTGGCCACCCGGTTCTACAATGCCTGCAACGGGACTGAGCTCTCGGAAGAGGAGATGCTCCTGGCCGGGGAGCGGTCCTTCAACATCGAAAAGGCTTTCAATGCCCGGGAAGGCGCCGGCCGGGAGCAAGATATCATCCCCGAGCGCTTCTTTAAAGAGGGACTGGCCGGCGGAGGCCCCAGCCATGGCGCTGTCGTGGATCGGGAAAAGTTCGACCGGATCCTGGACGAATACTACCAAGCCCGGGGTTGGGATGAGAAGACGGGTCTGCAAAAGAAGGAAACCCTCGAAAGGCTGGGCCTGAAGGATATTGCCGAAGATTTGGCCAAACGGGGAAGGTTGGGGTAGAGGATGGAAATCCGGCTCAAACTCTTCCCTCCCCTGTCGGATGCAGCCGGAGCTTCAGAATTAAACCTGACCCTGAGCGATAAGGCGACCTTGAAGACCGTCGTGGACGCTCTGGTAACCCGCTTCGGCAACCGCATGAAGCAGCACCTTTTCGATAGGTCAGGCCGGATTATTCCTTCCTGGGCCGTCTTCCTGAACCAGAAGATCGTTCCCCTAAACCAACCCCAGGCTCTGGAAGTTCCCGTCCATCCCCAGGACGAAGTTTCCTTCATTCTGAATATCGCCGGAGGATAGAATATGGGCGAGATTAAAATCCCCTTTGGGGGAAATAAGCTTTCCCTGAAAATCCCCACTAAGAATCTGGCTGTGATCTTCGACCCGCCCTTTCCTCCCCCGATCCGGGATTTGTCCGGCGAAATCCTCCGAGCCCTGGACGAACCCGTAGCCGGGCCTCCTTTCTCGGATCAAATCGGAAGGGGCAAAAAAGTTCTGATCCTCGTCGACAACTTCGCCCGCCTGACCCCGGCTGATCTGATCCTCCCGCCCATCCTAAAGAAGCTCAAAAGAGCTGGGGCTAAAATTGAAATCTTGGTAGCCAGCGGCGCGCTGCGGGAGATGAACGAGGCCGAACTGAAGAGAAAGCTTGGCGCGGAGATTCTCAAGAGCGGCCTTCCCATCTCCCAGAGCCGTTGCAAAGACTCGTGGGATTTTGAATTCATCGGCCTGACCACGCTGGGCACACCGGTCAACGTTCACCGGAAATTGCGGGAGGCCGATTTTTCCCTGGCAGTTACGATGACTCAGGCATCCCTGTGGGGATACGGCGGAGGGGGTTCTATGGCCCTGCCGGGGGTTTGTTCCTACGAAACCATCGAATGGAATCATCGTTTGACCACGGGAATCTGTTCGGGGGTGGGGTACCAGCCCCCCAAAAATGTTATGCGTCAGGACATCGAAGAAGCGGCCGGGATGTCCGGGCTTTCCATGTCCCTGCTGGTCATCCTCGACCCCGGCCTAGAAGTGATAGAAGTCACCGCCGGCGAAACGAACGCTGCCTGCCACGCATCGGTGGCCAAATATGATCGCTTTTACACCCTGGATCGGAGCACCCTTCCCGGCGGCGCGCTGGATATCGCGATCAGCGGGTCTTTCCCCGGAGATCGCTTCTTCGCCCATTCTTGTTGGCCAGCCGCTAACCTGGATTTTTTCACCAGGGATGGGGGAACGATCATTCTTGCCACCCCGGCCCCCGGAGGCCTGGCCCACTACGCTTACGCCAAGGATTACATGCCCGCCGACGGGGACGCCTTTCGACGCTTGTACGAAGACATTTTTTACGGAAAGCAGCCACTCTGGCACGCCTGCCTTTGGTTGCCCATCCTGCGGGTACTGGCAAAGAAGGATATTATCGTGGTCACCGAAGAGAAGAACTTCCCGGCCTTCAAACAGGTCCAGCTCCCCGCCTCGGCCAGCCTGAAGGCGGCTTTCCGGATGGCCATGAAAAAGCACGGTCCGGAAGCTTCTGTCGGGGTATTTCCGTACGGGAAATGGATACTGCCCAAGGGTCTGAATGATTAAGTGCAGAATAAAGGAGCCAGGAGTCAGAATCCAGAAGGAAATAAATGGGTGATAGGCCGACCCCGAGCACTTGCCTGGTTTCTGCAATCACTATATGTCGGCTCCAATAAAATCAAAAACTTGCGCTGTTTTTCTCTCAGGCCGAGAGGGAATTTTTTTCTGAATATGAGTAAATTATAGCCCTTTTCTGCTGCCCTCACGAAGGCTTCCTGCTCCTTCGCTGCTTCTTTCAGATCCTCCGAAGAAGACCTGATCAAAATCAATCCCGGCCAATTCCTCTCTGGCAATCTCGCTCTTTCCCTTGAACTATCAATCCGGGCGAGGCCGGCGGGAGATTCCTGGCCCCGGCCTCGCGATGGCGTCGGACCTCTTAATTAAACCTCAATCCTGCTACCTCTCCCGCCTTTTTAAGTTCTTTCAGGACGGTCATTGATTTTTCCATCTCGTCGCAGATGGTTTGAACTGTTTCCTGGGCTTTACAGAGGGGACAATCATCCCCGTTAAAAACAACGACGCACCTATCATGGACCTCACAAGCTTTCATTATTCATCCTCTCTTTTTTACTTCAACGCAATCCGACCTATTGTTTAGTCTGCTCACTGGGCGTTGCCCAGCGATGGTTCAGCCTTAAGGCTGCTTACTACCCTTGGCTTCTTTCTCCAAAAGCGCCCAGAGCCTCATGGTTCCATCCTCAAACTTTTCCTCCTTTCTTATCGATCTATAGGTCCAAGCTTTACGATCCGTTAGTTTCCTCCTGGACCTTTTTTGGCTTCCATCCGATCGTCCTTGCGGCTCTTGACCAACCGGAATTTATAAAATTCAAAAACCATTGTCAAGAAAAAACGAGGTCGAAAAAATGAGGCATCCTATTTTGGATCATTTTCAAAATAGTCGATCAAATATTTTACGATAGCCTGGCCAGGGCTCGGAACGAAATGCAGATTGCGCCGCAAGCATGGGCGGGATATTTCTTTCCGTATCCACCTTCCTTGCCTTCCTCAAAGCGCAACGGGGGCGGGAAAAGAAAGGTCCGGAGGATAAGAGAACACCCCCGCCCCAGCTATGGAGAGATCCGGGCCTCAAGATTGCAAGCAAGATGGCTTTTGTTCCCAGCCCCCGAAAGAACCCTACATTTTACCTATACCATTTCTTTGACCCTCGACTACTTTGGAGATCGTCCTCTACTATTTTTTATCCGGCCGTGCATGAGAGAATTGTATATACGGTTTGATGGGACAGGGAATGCAGAGACGCTGGGGGGAACCTAAATGGACACGAAGCTGGAACCCGAAGAGGAAACTTCCCGCTTCCCTCCCCCCTCAAGAGGGGAGGGAAATGAATTTTTTAAAAGGCGCGGGAGGAGGGATTCTCTCCTTTGCCGGCGGAGTGACCTGGATTCCATTCTAAGGAAACAGTTTCTACCAGGCTAAGTCTAGGAGCGAGGGAAAAGGAAATGCTTTATCGTTTTGCCCTTCTGGCGCGACGCACTACCTTTCGTCGTGAAACCCCCTTACGGCTATTTCTTTTTCCCCTTCTCCGTACAATCTTGGTTTTCGGTTTCTTACTCCCAGCCTTCTCGGCAAGTATTCTCTTCACTTGACGCTTTCCCAGTTTCCGCAGGGCAATCAGGGCTCCTCTTTTATCAGCTTTGGGTTTAAATTTCCCTTTTTCCCACATGACCACGGTCCCCATGCTCGCCCCGGTCAGGACAGCCAGTTCCCGCTGGGATATTCCCAACTTTTTTCGGAGGTTTCGAATCCGAGCCGCCGTTAATCGGGCCACTTTAACTTCTTCCGGAGAGGCTTCCAGCTTAAATTTCTCACTGGTCATCGGGATGATCTGCTCTTTAGCCAGCCGGTCAAGAGCCCTAAAATTTTTGGATAGGCTCGAAAGCTTAAGCCTCACATTCCGAACTTCTCTTCGCAGGGGAAGAAATGTAGATTTGATTTCTCTTTTTGCCAAACGCTGAATTTCAGACTTGATGGTCGATTCGATTTTTCCCATTCCCTTCTCCTTTGTTCGTGAGATATAGGCTGCCGGCAAGCCAGCCTATGAGATTCCTTTGGGCCTCAACTATAATCTTCTTCCTTGCCTGTGCTTCCTCTCTTCTTGCGATGGGCAAAATCTTCTGATAGGATGGACTATATATGAAGACGGAAGGAACTTCAACCAAAAAAATGCATAAAATCTGGATGCTGAGCCTTTTCCCAGCAAAATCATAAAGGAGGTAAATTAGACCACATGTCAGATTGGCTTCGTTTAGACGAATTGTCGTGGGAGCCTTTCGGGGGGAAGACGAAGGGCATTTTCCGCAAGAGCCTATCCACCATGCCTTTTCCTTCCGGGTTCAAAGCCAGCTTTACCCTGGCTAAACCGGGGGGACAGTTTCCCGAACATATGGATCCCTATACCCACATTTTTTATATCCTGGAAGGAGAAGGAGAGGCCTCAGTCGAAGGCCAGGCGATCCCCTTGAAAAAGGGAACTGCCCTGACCGTCGCAGCTGGGAAAAGACATAGCTATAGGAACTCCAGCCCGGCGGACCTTCTTTTGATTACCCTGAATATCTACGAGGGGGGAGAGAAGAAATGAGCATTTTAAAAATTATCTCCCAAATAGACAAAGCCACTCAAACCATTGACAAGGCAACCAGGGCTGTCGATAAAGTATCCACCATGTTCGACTCCAAACCCGCACCCGCCCAAAAAGTCCTGTCCATCGAAGAGCGGGAGAAACTAGTGAAGGCCCGCATAAAAGATAAAGGCCTGCAGGCCATATTCCGGGATATCTATCCTGACCTGTAGAAGCTCGGGATTAGAAACTGCATAATTGGTTACTCGTTGTTCGTTCCCAGATTTTGAGCTCTGAATTCCTTGTTGTTCAATTCCGCATTCCGCAATCCGAGTTCCGCAATAAGTCGGAGTCCGCTTGAGGCAAATTTCCTTATTCTGGGGGGGGTAAAACCTCCACGGTACCCCACCGTATTTGAGGCCCTGGTCAACGCCATCACCTGCCAGCAATTCACCCTGACCGCAGGTATCCGCCTCCTCAGCCGGCTGGTTACTGTCCGGGGATTGCCACTTAAGGAACGAGCCCAACCCCGGGCATTCCCTCGGCCCCAGAACTTAGTCTCCCTGTAAATCGAAGATCTTAGAAAACTGGGGTTTAGCCAGCAGAAAGCCCGTTCACTGACCGAACTCGCCCGGTTGGCCATGGACGGGGTTCTAGACCTCGAAAAATTGGCTTCGATGGATGACGAGGCAGCCCTGGAAAGCCTGACCCGACTCCGCGGGGTGGGGCGCTGGGCTGCTGAATACGCGCTCCTTCGGGGGTTGGGGCGGGTGCATATTTTCCCGGGGGACGATGTGGGGGTTCGCAACAAGTTGCAGAGCTGGTTGAAAGTCTCCAAACCGCTGGATTATGAAGGTGTGCGCCGCATCCTCCGTCAATGGAAACCCTACGGAGGGCTCATCTATTTCCTCCTTTTGCTGAATGGACTGGACGAACAAGGATTTATTGAAACCTCGGGGAAGAGGGGAGGACCAGGGGGGGCGATATTAACACAAATGCATTAAATATCTTTAGAAGTCATTGCCAGCCCGAAGGGCGCGGCAATCTCGTGTTTCTGCGGATTGCTTCGTTGCTCCGCTCCTGGCAATGACAAACTATTTCATGCCTTTGTATTAGTGAAGAATTAAACTCACCGTGAGCAGAAGAAAGACGAATAAGGTAATAAACGTGTATTTTATGTCTCCTTTCCCGATAAAATGGAAGACGGACAGGATCACCCGCGCATAAGGAGTCAAGATGAGCATGGCGATTCCCAGGGTCATCAGCCAGATGGCTTTATCCTGGCCCGGTCCTCCCCGCAAAAGATCCAGGAAAAAATAGAAGAAGTTCTGTTCCCGGAGGAACATGGCCTCCTTTTCGGAAATCTCCAATCGGCCAAAATGAAAGTAAAAGAGGATCATTCCGATCCCCACCAGGATGAGACTGGAAATGACTCCGATGATAAGCAGGTAGCTAATCGCCAGCTCGAATCTCGACGCTTCCGATTCCGTTCTGGAAGAACTCAAATGGACATCACCCCCTTGTATAGCATCTGGACGATTAGGAAAGCGACGACCATAAAAAAGAGGATGCGAAGGGGGCGATCCCTGAGTTTATTTAAAACCCGGCCACCCATGAGGGCTCCGATCGTGGTCCCCACCGCCATGGGTCCCATCAAGGTTAAATTTAATAATCCCGAATAGAGATACACACTGGTTCCGGCCAAAGCCGTCAAGCCGATGATAAAATTACTGGTTGTACTCGAAACCTTGGGAGGTAGTTTGAGAATATTTTCCTGGACGGTTACCTTGAATGCTCCTGCTCCTATTCCCAACATCCCGGCGGCCAGTCCGGCAAGCAGCATTCCTGCTCCTCCTAAGAGTGCGTTGTTTGCCTGGTAGGACACGGTTTTTTGAAGGGCCTCATCATAGTAACTCCCTCGAAGATCAAGCCATCCGGAGACTCTATCCTGGCTTTGCGAATGGGTAAAATCCGCGCTCTTAGGCCCCGCCAATCTGATGAAAGAAGTGGTTAAGAAGGCCGCAAAGAAAAAGTACAGATAGACCGGAGAAATGAGGGTGGTAACGGTGGCGCCTATAATCGCCCCTACCGTTGTGTACATCCCCAGGTATATGCCCACCCTCACATTGGCGATCCTCTCCTTCACATAAGAGGCGGCAGAACCGCTCGAAGTGGCAATGATGGTACCATCCCGCAGGCGATGGCCTCTTTCACCGGAATTCCCAGGGAAACTAAAATAGGGATCAGGACGCTCGCCCCTCCAAGGCCGGTAAGGGCCCCCAGGAAACCAACCGGTATGGAAAGCAGGAGCAAAAATACCATATTGAGCATATTTTCTTAAAGGCCTCTTCTGGCCACTCGTTGCTCGCTCCTCGTTAGTTCGTGACCAGGAACGAGGAACTAAGAACGGTCTATTGATGCACTCCCGCCAGATGACCGCCTTCCCTCCCCCTCTGTATCAGAAGGACTAGCGGGAGAATGGGTAGCGGCTCAAATCAGGTTTGGTTAAGTAGGAAACGATCCTCTTTCCCCACTGGATTCAAGCTCCTAAGGCACATCATTTCTTTTCTCGGGCGGTTCCTCGAACGGCGAGGGAAAGGGACCAGACTGATCTATCTTCCATCCCTTGGTTAATTGGAAGATCCCTAATAACCTCTCTATCCAAGCATGAATCTCGATCACTCGAACTAAGGGACGGGGATACTCCATCGGGCCATGTTCTTTTTCATCTACCCCATCGATCTCTCCCGCTATGGTGACCTTCGTTCCACTCTGGAATACTTGCAGGTCAAGGGATTTAGGCGTATGGGCGATGAACTCTCCCTCGCTGGTATTGGTTTGCGGATATCCGTGCGCATCCAAAGGGGTCTGGATCACGATCAGCTTTGTTCCTTCCGGCCCATGGCCGGCATTTTCGATGACGCCCCCCCAAAGGACGATGGAGCTCATATAGGCCTTGGGGTTCTGAATAACCATTGAAAAGGCAAGATCCTGATTGACGGTCTCCATTACATTTTTAGAGACGGGATGGATACAGCCGGAGAGTCCCGCTAAAAAGAAGATCCATAGACAGAATGTCGCCCATCGGCCCGCGGTGGCTTGTATCGCCCTCATGGTTCTTTCTCCTTTTGCTCTCTCCATATTCTCTATCCCTTAAGACCACAGTGTATCCGTGCACGCGAATCGGAGGAATATTGAAGGGAATTACGAAATTCAGGAGTTGGTCAGAAATGTTTATTCAAGGCCTGCGGCCTTTAGATCGGCCACGATGACCATAATATAATTATCCGGATGAAGGTACTTTTGGGCCACCCGGAGGACCTCTTCCCGGCTGACCGACTGGATTAGTTTAGGGTACCTGGCAGGATAGTCCAGTCCCAAACCATAGTATTCCACCTGGAGGAGAAAATTGGCCAGTTTGCCCTGAGTATCCAGACGCATAGGGAAGCTGCCTACCAGATATTTCTGGGCGCCTTCCAGCTCCTTTTCAGAAACCATCTCCTTTCGAATCCGCTCCACCTGGTCGCGTGCGAGGGTAATGGCTTCCCGGGCCGAGTTATTTTTGGTCTGCAGGACGATCTGGAAAGAACCTGCATATTTACCCGGGTCGAAGAAGCTGGCCACTGAGTAGGCCAGCCCCCTCTTATTCCGGACCTCTTCCATAAGGCGGGAGGAAAATCCTCCCCCCCCCAGAATGTAATTCATGACCTGAAGGGCATAGAAGTCTGGGTTGTCCCGGCTAACCCCGTTTTGACCCAGGATGATATTGGCCTGGGTGAGCGATCGGTCGATCTTCACCGTCTTCGGCCCCTTGGTGAATTCGGTCTTCAAAGGCTCTTCAGGAATTTTCCCCCGCGGCCATTTTTCCAGAGAGGGAAAGAGATGGGTCTTGATTTCTTCCTGGGTAATATCCCCGACCACCGCCAGGATGGACCTGTCAGGGTGGTAATACTTCTGGTAGAACCGAACCACGTCTTCCCGAGTGATCCGGGGAAGAGAAGCTTTGGTTCCTTCAACCGGGAACTTGTAGGGGCCCTGGAGGTAGAGATTCTCCTGAAAGGCCTTCTCTGCCACTTCTTCAGGCTGGTCTTCCTCCGCCTGGATGGCGGCCAGGGTCTTCTCCACTTCCTTTTTCATCTCCGCCGGGGGGAAAACAGGTTGGGTGAGGACTTCCAGGAAAAGGGCGAGCCCCTTTTCCTGGTCCTTCTTCAGCACCCGCAGGCTAAGGTTCAGGTAATCCCTTCCCGCTGAAGAATCAAGAGAAGCCCCCATGAAATCCAGTTCTTCGTTGATAGCCTTAGCCGTGCGTTGGGCCGTTCCGAGAAGAAGTCCTTTGGCGGTCAAACGGGCCAACCCCTCCTGGCCCGAAGGATCTTTCTGGGACCCCGCATCGATGAGAAGCTGAAAGGTGACAAAAGGAAGGGAATGCTCCTCAGAAACCAGAAGGACAATCTGATTGGGAAGGATCGTTCTCTGAATGGAGGGCGTGGCCAGAAGAGTGCCCTCGAGAAACCAAAAAGCCAGAAGGAAAAACAGGAGGCGAAAAGAAATTCTAAGAGTGGTGATCATTCCAAAACCTCCTCATCTGACGGCGCGTTCTTTAGGGGAGGACCCGACGGGCGGAGCCTGTCCATCTTTCGGTGGCAGGGGAACGAGGATACCCACCGTCCGGTTATCCGGAATCAGATACTTTCGGGCCACCCGCTGGATATCTTCCGGGGTGACCTTCCGGACGGAAGGCAGGTACTCATCAATGGCCTTCCAACTGAGAGCGACCTCGTGTTTGGCCAGGAGCATAGCCTGAACAAAGAGCGAATCCTGGCTATAGATAAAAGAAGACTCCAGCTGATTTTTTACTTTTTCCAGCTCTCGCTTCTCCACGGGTTCCTTTTGCAGCCTTTCAATTTCCAGGTTCAGGGCTTTTTCTACCTCAGCCACCTCTTTCCCCGGAAGGGAATTGGCAGAAATATAAAAGAGGTCCGGGTCTCGGGAGAGGAGCGCATGTTCCGCATCCGCTTCCAGCACCAGTTGCTTGTCCTGGACCAGGTTTTGATAGAACCGGGAACTTTTTCCCCCGGAAAGAAGGGCGGCAATGACTTCCAGCACATAGCTATCGGGCTGGAGAAGATTGGGGACATGATAGCCCATCACCAGGGAGGGAAGCTGGGCCTCCTTCTTGACCAAGATTCGGCGCTCTCCGATTTGTTTCGGATCTATGTCTTTCTCCTGATTCGGTGGGGCCCCCCGGGGGATGGAGCCAAAGGTCTTCTCGATCCGGGGCAGTAAATCTTCTTTTTTGAAGTCTCCCACCACCACGAGGAAGGCGTTTACCGGGTTATAGTAGGTCTGATAATACCTCTTCAGGTCCTCGAGGGTGAACCGTTTGATGTCTTCCATCCAGCCGATAACCGGCCAGTGATACGGCTGCTCCTGAAAAGCCGTGGCCCCCAACTGTTCCGCAAGGAGGGACGGGGGGTCATCTTCCGTTCGAAGCCTCCGTTCCTCCATCACCACCATTCGCTCGGTGGAGAAATCCTCTTCTCGAAGGACGAGATTTTTCATCCGGTCGGCCTCCAAATCCATAACCACCTGAACCCGATCAGCACTGATATTCGCAAAATAGGCCGTGTAGTCATGGGTCGTAAAAGCATTATTATTGCCTCCATTCTCCTGGATGATCCGGGAGAACTGCTCCGGCCCTACCGTCTTCGTCCCCTTGAACATCATATGTTCCAGCATATGGGAGAGGCCGGTTTTGCCCCACGCTTCATTGCGGGACCCCACTCGATAACAGACCTGGAAGGTGGTCAGGGGGGCTTTGTGATTTTCCAGGAGAATCACCTTCAGGCCGTTGGGGAGGACCGTTTCGAAAACCTGTTCTTTCAGCCCGGCCTGAGAAACCGCCAGGAAGGAGAAAAAAAAGAAAAGAAAAAGGACCCCGGTTGTCTTTCGTTTTACTTTTTGAATCCCTCTGGACATCTTTGAATCTCCCTCGCCCCCATCGCCCAAGATTTCACCCCATCCAAAAAGTAAAGACAGGGTCTCAATCCCTAATCTGCAATCTTAAATCTGCATCTCCCTCCGCGAACGTGAAAAGCTCTTCTTTTTATTTTACTCTCATTCCCCGCCAGTTTCTGCAAAAGAGTAACGGAAAATCTATGCCATCTCTCTACAATCTCACCCTCCGGTAAAAAGGCCTTGTGGCCATCTCACCCCAAAAAATACAGAGGGGGATCCCTCCCCTGATCCAGAAAAAAAGAAGGGGGCCTCGGGCTGAGATGAAAAATCGAGCCCGAGGAACAAGAGGAGGAACCAGAATCACCGTGAGGAGGTCTTAGGCCTCCTCCGCCTGAAAAAATGAATCATCCAGATGCAAAGCCCTGTGGCGGCAATGACCATCAAAATCTTGATTTCGTGTTTCTTAAGGTCCCCCATGAGCACTTGCAGGCCACTACCGAATAGGTAACCTCCTGTCCCTATCAAAGCGGCCCATGACAGTGCTGCGACGATATCGAAGAGGATGAATCGTCTGGCCGCAATGGAACTTGTTCCCATCACAAAAGGGGTAACCATGCGGAACCCATACATGAAGCGGTAGATAAGGATCAACCAGGTTTGAAACCTTTCCAGGAGTTTATGGACCTTATCGATCCGGCTCTGCCAGGAAGGGAATCTGGCCAGGATTCGGCCGCCATATTTCCTCCCCAGGAAAAAAAACAATTGGTCTCCGCAAAGCCCACCCATGAAGGCCATCAGGATGACCCCGGGTAAAGCCAAATATCCCTGATAGGCGGCAAACCCTCCCAGGATGAGAATGGTCTCCCCCTCCAAGAGGGTTCCGACCAAAATGGCCCAGTAACCGTAGGTATCGATCAATCGATCCAGAGGCATGATTAGGGCTCAATTGGAATCTTTACCGAACCACCGCCTCAATCGCCCCCGTATCTCCGGTTCGGTGGTCGAGGGCCACCAGAGTGATTTTCTGGTTGGGCTTTAAGGTACTCACCAGGGCGTCGAAGCCTTCCAAACCTTCAAACGGCTGGTCGTTGATGGCCAGGATTATGTCCCCTACTTCAAACCCAGCTTTTTGCAGCGGACCTTTGGCCTCCAGCTTCGTGATCACCACCCCCTGGTTGGGGTTCAGTCCGTATTTTTCAGTTTCCCGGGCAGGAATGGGCTTCACCTCCACACCCAGCCGCTCCTTGCCGATGGCTGCGATGACTTGGGTTAAAGCCTCCAGGCTTGCAATTCTGACAGTTCTCTCCTCTTTTTTGCCTTGCCGAATGATGGTTACCTTTACTTCCTGGCCGATGGGAGTATTGGCCACTTCATTGCGGAGCATCCCGGAGTCGGTAATCTCTTTCCCCCAATAATCGATGATCACATCTTTTTCTTTAATTCCTGCCTTATCTGCGGGTCCCCCCTTGACCACATCTTCGACATAGGCCCCTCTTTCAGTTTCCAGACGAGAAGACTTGGCCAATTCCGGGGTAAGGTCCCGGATGGTGACCCCCAGCCAGCCCCGTTCTACTTTTCCGTGGGCGATCAGGGTTTTAGCGATGTGGAGCGCTATATTGCTGGGGATGGTGAAGCCGATCCCTTCAAAACCCCCGGATTCGGAGGCGATGGCCGCATTTACCCCGATCACTTCTCCCTGAAGGTTCAATAAGGGGCCCCCGCTATTCCCGGGGTTAATGGCCGCATCGGTCTGCAAAAAGTCCTGATAACTGTTGGGGTCCGTGATTCCCCGCCGATGCTTGGCGCTGATAATTCCCTGGGTGACGGTCTGGTCCAGGCCGCGAGGATGTCCGATGGCCACCACCCATTCGCCCACCTCTAACTTATCTGAATCTCCAAAGGTCACGCGGGGAAGGGTTCCTTGGGCACTTATCTGGATCACGGCCAGATCCGTCTTGGGATCGGTACCTACCACTTTGGCGGGAAATCTTCTGCCGTCAGAGAGTAAAACCTCAATTTTGGTCGCCCCTCCAGCTACATGCGAATTGGTCAGAATATGACCTTGGGAATCCATGATCATCCCCGATCCCAAGCCTTTCATCTCTCTTTTGAATTTTCGCGGCATCTTGGGTAGCCCAAAAAAGCGCTTGAAAAAGGGATCGTTCTCGAAAGGCCAGAGCGGGTTCGTCACCTCCTGTCGCTCGGTCACCTCGACATGCACTACGGCCGGAATATTCTGCTTGGCCACCCAAATAATAGCAGTGGTCAAATCTACCGTTGGGGAGGCCTTTTCAGCCGCCTGCGCCAAAAGAAGTTGGGCAGGGTTGACAAAGGTCCATCCCATGAAGACACTCACGAGGACGGTAAAAAAGAATAGATGCTTTATGCCCTTCATGTAGGTGACCTCCCTATTTCAGTAGCCAGAAGGATTCTGGAATGGAGATCTTCGATATTCCCAGTTCTCCGATCAGTGCCGGCGTTCGCGTGACCGCAACGATGTGTCCCTCCGGTGCCAGATCCTCAGCCAAGAATGTTCGAAGGCTGGCGCATTCAGCAATGATCAGTATTTTCGCCATTTCAACTTCCGTTCCTAACCTGGATTCTACCATGAACGAGTTACCAGGAACGAGAAATGAGAAACGAGTCCTAGATTCCAGGCATGCAACCTGGAGCGCGAACCATTAAGACCTGAACGCAGGCCGAACGGAGAATGCGGTCTGCCACGCTCCCCCACACCCAGCGGCTGACCCCGGAACGTCCATGGGTGGCGATGATGATCAGGTCAACTTCGTTTTGGGTAGCATAATCGGCAAGGACTTCGGCAGCTCTTCCCGTGAGGATTTCCGATCTGACGTTTAGCCCATCAAATTTTACATTCTTCGTCACCCGGCCCAAATAGTCTTCCGCCGCAGCCCTCATTTCCGCATTTACCCTGTCGATTTCCTCAGGGCTTAAGACATATTCCGGGGTACTCGGTTGATAGAATGGCTCAACAACCCGGATCAAGACGATATCGCTGACCTTGCACCCCCCGGCAAGGACGGACAAATGAGGAAAGACGCACTCTGCAAGCTTGGACCCGTCGAGTGGAACCATAATCTTTTGGTACATTTTCTCCTCCCTGCTAACTGGGTGCTGGATATCATATACTTGAGGCTCGATCGCGGATAATCATCACGTCCCATTCTTTTCAACATAACCATTATTTTATCCAATATCCGGGATCTAGCATCGAGTATCTCCCTGGTTCTTAAACAAGAAGTGTGCCAATATGCCAGATCTTTAATTATAAGATTTCGATATAATTATTATCTACTTAGAAAATTAAGAGAGAAGTCCGGGGGAGGATGAGAGAGAAATTATTCTTGTCAGACAGGATAGATTCCCGTGGAATGAGAACTTTCTCTTCCTCATAAGACTCGTTATGCCCACTGAATTCTGGATGCTGGGAGCCAAGAGCTGGATGGCGAAGACATCATTCCCGCGCGAGCGGGAATCTTAGAATTTTAACAGAAACATTCTGCCTTCCCGCTGGCTTGAGAATGATGAAAAGAAGCCAAAGGAATCTGGGCAAAGTTTTATTTTTGCCCAATATTTTACGTAATATTTATGGAGTGGCAGCTTATACTTCTCCCCCCATGGTAATAAGTACTGATTGTTCGTTTCTCGCTAAATCGATCTTCTTTAAGCAGGAACGGGCAAGCAGTAACAAGCAGCGAGTAACGGTTTAAAGAGATTCCGCTAACGCTGAACCACGGGGGTTCAAATAGGGGATCTTCTCGAATAAGTTGACCAGGCTCTTTTTCCCTGTCATGATTTGCGTTAGTCCATCCATGGAATGTAAAATCACAAACTGATTCGTGATCTTCTTCACCTCAAAAATATTCCCCGTTATCCGATACTTCAGGATTTCTCCTTCTTCTGGGATAACCATGATGGCTCACCTCCTCCCTTTGTTTCCCTTCGAGCTCCCACCGCCTCCCATGATTTCTATCTTCTTGCAATGGTCGCGATTTTCCCAAATCAAGGCATCGAAAACCTCTCCGCAAATAATACACCGCCAGCCCCAAAAGGGTTCCCCCGGACCGTAGAATCTTTCGTTGGCCATGATTCCATTACAGCGATGGCACCTCATGATCATCCTCCCCAATCCCTATTATTTAAAAACTTTTTGTTTCCGGTTTTGAATCTTGGATTTCAAGGTTAAGGACTTTTGGAAAAAATATGCCCCACTCTCGATTATCTTCATAACCAAGAAACGTGCCAAGTCGGATTATAAAAAAATTCACTTTATTTTCAGTCAGTTAATAAAATAATGGGAAAATAAATAGGGTTAATAGGTTAAAATTCGTCCTGTGTAGCAGGACAAAATCCTGTCGGAGAGGAATTTTATTAATTAGGCAGGACTGTTATTCGTTGCTGATTCGTTGCTGCTCGGTCCTGGTTCCTGGGTGCTCGTTAACCTATTTCTCGAGCACCCAGCAACAAGAAACGAGTAACTAATTTTTCAATGCTTACGCATTCCTTCGGCAGGCCCTGGACAGTTTGGGAGCCGGCTTAACCGCCTCCTATGAGGGGCGATTTGATTGATGATTACCGGATCGAAGCGCCTGCGGAAAAAATTTTCTTGTCCCTTTGATAGAAGGGATTGGGGGTTTAGAATATTTGGATGAGGAGCATCGCGTTTAAAAAGAAGATGATGGTCGAAACCGACCAGAGAAGGATTTTAGTCCCCGCCGTGTTGGCATACTTTCCCATCACTTTGGGTGAAGAAGTCAGGAGGACCAAGGGAACAACCGTTAGGGGTAACTGAATACTCAAAACGATCTGGCTCCAGAGAAGCCCTTGGAAGGGATCTGGGAGAAAAAAGATGACCAAAAGACCCCCAAGCAGAGCAAGGAAAAGGCCAGCCCGGGAATGCCTATCCTTGAGGTCCAGGGGTTCTTGAAAAATCCCGGCAAAGATGCTTGCCCCGGCCATCCCCGCAGTAAGCGAGGAGGAGAAACCCGAAAAGAGCAAGGCGACGGCAAAGATCAGCGCCGCCGCAGTTCCCAAAAGAGGCTTCAGGGTGGCCTGGGCTTGGGGAAGTTCGGTCACTACCATCCCATGGCTATGAAAGACCGCAGCCGCAACCAAAATCATCGCACTGTTGATCGCCCATCCCGCCAGCATGGCCAAAAGGGTGTCGGCAAATTCGAACCTCAGCTGCTTCTGGATGACCTCTTCCCCCTTCAGGTGCAACTGGCGACTCTGGATGATCTCGGAGTGCAAAAATATATTATGGGGCATCACGACCGCGCCCAAAACACTCATCACGACGGGAAGGGAGCCGGAAGGAAGGGAGGGGATCACCGAGGCGACGGCCGCTTCATTCCATGGGATTTTGACCAGATTTAATTCCAAGAGGAAGGCTAAGCCGATCAGGGTTACAAAGCCCAGGATCCATTTCTCCAGTTTCTGGTAGCTGTTGGAAAGCAACATGTAAATAACGAACCCGCAAGAAACGACTGCTCCCAGATTCAACGGCAATCCGAACAGCATATTCAATCCTATGGCCGCCCCGAGGATTTCGGCCAGAGCGGTAGAAACGGAGGCTCCTACCGCACTGAGCAAAAGGATCCGACCCACCCAGGGTCGAAAATGCTTGGCACAGGATTCGGACAGGCAGAGGCCAGTGACAATTCCCAGATGGGCCGCGTTATGCTGCAGGAGGATGAGCATGAGGGTGGAAAGGGTCACCACCCATAGGAGGGAATATCCATAATTGGACCCGGCCGCCACATTGGCAGCCCAGTTCCCCGGGTCGATGAAACCCACGGTAACCAAAAAGCCCGGGCCGAGGTATTTGAAAATCTCGAAAGATCTGAATTGGGGAGCGTGGATTCCAAAGATTTTCTTCCAAAGCATATCAGGTAGATTTCAGAGTAAATAATTTGCACTTCCTATTTTCAATCTTAAATCTGAAATTTCTAAGCTGCAATCGCAGAGGTTCTGGCAATTTTGTTTTCCATATTTTCAATTTTGGCAGTCCGGCGCAGCCAGCACCAATAACAAAAAACCGAAATCCCTTCTCGCCCCCCTTTATGGGAGAGTGGGGGGCTTCGAAACTATTCTCTCAATAACCCAATAACTTTTATAGGGGGCAGGTCGCCCGGGGAACAGGAAAATGTGGTAACAAATGCCTTGTCATTCCCGCATACACGGGAATCCCCAGGGAAATAAACTCAATCATTAAACTCCACATAAGTAACGGAACATTGCCATCTCATCGGCCTCCTCACCTTTGCCCTCCCCTCTGCCGGAGGAGAGCGAAGGGCGAGGGGCATCAAACTAACAACATATTAACCGAACCCTTCAATTTATCCAGAGCAGTGTAAGCTGGCCCCAGGCAACCTATCTCTGGTTCGAACCCCTCCAGGGAAGGTATTACTGGCCCTACCAATTCTTTCAGGTCCGGAGGTTTTTTCGCCAGGTTGTGGAGCACGTGGAGGGCGCCTCTTCGGAGCCAGGATGACTCAGGATGTTCTGTCAGTTTTTCTAACAACGGCTTCAATGCGTCTCCCCCCATGGGAATTAATGCCTCGACGGCCAGCCAGCGAACACCAAAGTTATGGTCCATCAGGAGGCCTACGAGGTCAGAGGCCGCTCTGGGGTCAGCAATTTCGGCCAGCGCCTTGACTACTTCCCACCGCACATCATCATCAGAGTCTTTCAGCAATGGGATTAAGAGATCCACTGCCGGTTTTCCAATGAAGACTAACGCTTGCCGGGCCTCCCGGCGAACAGTCCCATCATTGCTGCGAAGATCGGCAGTCAGATGTTTAATTTTAGATAGCGTTTCAACTGAAACCGACGCTTCTTCCCCTTTCTTTTCATAATTCTCGACTTTTAACATCGTATTTTAACCTCCCTTTTTGCATCCCCTTATTGTTAGATGCATCTTCCTGTGAATTGGACTACTTAGCGAGGGAGGGATTAGAGATTTCAGATTTAAGAGACGTGGTTCTTTATTTTTCAATCAGCAATCTTAAATCTGCGATCTGAAATCGTCTCAGTAATATTCTTCGTGGCTCACTTTGCCCCGGAACACGGAGTAGGAATAGATGATATACCCTACCACCATCGGAAGAACAATCACAGCTCCCCAGAGCGTGAAGCGAAGGGTTTCCCCCTGCGCCGCGGCTTCCTGCAAAGTAACGGTAGGCGGGATGGCATAGGGATAAAGAGAGGTAATGAGGCCCAGGTATCCGGACAGAAAAAGGCCAACGCTGTAAACCAGAGGCTTAACCTCCTGGCGAGATCTCAGGCTTCTCGCGAGTTGATAGGCGGCGATCAATCCGAGCAAGGGGAAAACCCAGACAAAATAGATACGGGGAGGGCTGAACCAGTTGGTCCAAACCAAGGGGTAATGATAGGGGGTCCAGACTGTGACGATGGCCATGAATACCAGCACAATCAACCCGGACCAGAACGCGTGTTTATAAGCACGTTCCTGAACGGGGCCTTCAGTCTTGATGAGTAGATAGGTCGATCCCAGCATAACGTAGCCCGGTATCAGAGCGATGCCCACCATGATCGAGAATGGGTTCAGCCAGTCCAGGGGCTTTCCGGCAAACTGGTCTCCTCGCACCGCAATTCCAGTCAGCACCCCTCCAAGGGTAAATCCCTGAGATAGAACTGCCACCAGGCTGCCGCTGAAGAAGGCCATATTCCAGGGTTCTTTCCGGGCAGCCTCGGCCCGGAACTCGAAAGCCACCCCCCGGAAGATGAGTCCGCAGAGGAAGGCTATGAGAGGGATATACAGAGCGCTGGACAGCACTCCATATACAACCGGGAAGGCAACGAAGATGGCTCCCCCGCCGAAGACTAACCAGGTTTGATTGGCATCCCAGACCGGCCCGATGGAATTCATCAAGATACTGCGCTCTTTCTCATCGCGGGCTGTGGGAAATAGGAGGCCCACTCCAAGACTGATCCCATCGAGTACGATGTAAAGGATCATGGCCAGAGCAATCAAGCCAGCCCATACGTAGATGAGAATCATCAAACCCCCTAAAAAATTATAGAATAGAGTTCTTTGATTTCCGAATGGAATATTCCTACTTTGCAGATTTAATCTTAAATCTGCAATCTACAATCATTTTATTCTCTCAGAGCCCGCATGCCCGCCGGCCGTTGGATGGGGGGGATGGGACTGGAAAGATCCGGGCCTCTCCGCAGGGTTTTCAGGACATAAAAGAAGTAGCTCCCGCCGATGATTGGGTAAATGATAAAGAGAAGGCTCAGGGACCAGATGACGTTTTCAACTGGAATCGGCGAAACCCCTTCGGCAGTGCGAAACAGGTTGTAAACCAGCCATGGCTGGCGGCCCATTTCCGTGGTTATCCAGCCCAATTCTGTGGCCAGAAAACCCAGGGGCTGAATGGCCACCAAAGCGCGGAGGAACAGGCGGGTCTCAAAGAGCTTTCCTTTACGCCACAGGACCCCCGCCCAGATCATGATCAATAAAAAAATGGTTCCGATAGCGACCATAAGACGAAAGGTCCAGAACAGGATGGCGGCGTTGGGACGGTCTTGCCGTGGAAATTCCTTCAGGCCAGGCACCCGACCATTCCTGGTATGGGTGATGAGCAGGCTGAGTCCATCTGGGACGGTGATCTCGAAACGGTTCTGCTCTTTCTCCATATCGGGAAAGGCAATCACGGCAAAAGGCGCCCCTCCCCGGGTATTGGTCTCCCAGTGAGCTTCGATCGCCGCCAGTTTAGCCGGCTGATGGTGGAACATCACCCGGCCGCTATAATCTCCCAGGTAAATCTGGAGGGGGGCAAATAAGGCTGCCATGATTAATGCAACTCCCAGGGAACGACGAAAAAAGGCCTCCTCTTTTCCCCTGAGGAGAAAATAAGCGCTAATTCCCGCAACCGCAAAAACAGAAGCCTCAAAGGAGGCCATAAGCATATGGCTTACTCGGGCGGGCATGGAGGGGTTAAAAATCACCGTGGCGAAATCGACCGCCCAAAACTTTCCATCGGCCAGCCTGTATCCAACCGGAGTTTGCATCCAGGAGTTGGCGGCTAAAATCCAGAAAGACGAGAGGAAGCTCCCCAGGGCAACCAGGCAGGTAGCTAAGAAATGGATGCCCGGATGAATCCGTTTCCACCCAAAAAGCATAATCCCCAGGAACCCTGCTTCCAGGAAGAAGGCGGTCATGACCTCATAGGCCAGCAGGGGGGAGAAAACGTTAGCCACGGCTTGAGCGAAGCGGGAGAAATTCGTTCCGAATTCGAATTCCAGGACGATGCCGGTTACCACCCCCACCCCAAAATTGATCGCAAAGATCTTCACCCAGAATCGGTACATGCGATAGTAGATCTCCTCTCGGGTCCCTAACCATAAAAGCTCCACTACAACGAGAAAGAGAGCAAGGCCCATCGTCAAAACCGGGAACAGGATATGGAACATGGTGGTTAGGGCGAACTGCACCCGGGAAAGAAAAACCAGGTTAATCTCCATAGAATCATTCCCAATAGGCTAGGAAGGGTGTTGGTAAGTTGGAAGTCATAGGTTCTTTTCTTAATTATCCAGTAAGATTAAATGAAACCAATAGGGTGATTGCTGTATTTTTCGGCAAATCACCATGTATTTCTGCTCAACCCAAAGGGTTGAGTTACTGTAACTCGGGGCTTCAACCTGCCCATAAATTAAGGAGCATAGCCCCGTACCAGGCGGTACACGACATAGGGGTGTAAATATCAAGGCCGTAAGAAACGGGAATTGCAGGCGCAATCGTCAGGCTGTGTGAGGGCGGGTTCAAACCCTCCCCTACAAATTTAGGTTCGAGGGTTTGTAGGCTCAGGCTTAAGGAGGCGGGCCTGAAGCAGGGGGTTCATCCTCACCAGTGTAGGAAGATGAAGGGTCAAGATGTCTCATTCCTGCGCCAACAGGAGCCCATGATGTATTGATGACGGAGCCCTCAGGACAATTAGTGAAACAAGGGAATGGGTAAAATCATAAGAAATCCGTTCAAGGTGAAAAAGGCTCCCAAGACGGCCACGACAAGGGCAAAATAAAAGACCCGGGGCGCAGCGGCCAGAATGGCGATGGAGGACATGACAATAGCAATCTGTAACAGGACTTCGGCAAACTCAAAAAGAGGATCTTTGCTCCGATAATAGTCCCGCTTCTTTTCTAAATTCTTCGCTTCCTGTTCTATATCCCTTTTCTCCTGGTTATAGCGAGCTTCTTCCTCATTCATCTTCCTGAGGGTCCCTTCGATCCTCTCCTTGACCTCCGGCTTCATGGACCCGAACCGATCCTGGAGGCTCGCCTCCAGGAGCATTCTCTGGCTCCGGTAAAGGTGCTCCCGGATTACTTTGGCCTGATAATAAGACCATTGGTTAGAAGCCTCCTGCTGGGTCAAGAGCATTTCCTTCATGGTGTAATTCTTTCCCAGGGCGGCGACCGCCAAAACGACCGCGAAGATGGCGGTGATTAAGGCCACTCGCCGGGTAAATTCTTTTTCTTTCATCTCCTGGAGCTCATGAGGATTCGGAAGTTCAACTTCGGACACGGAGTTCATCCTCCCAATCTTTAGAAATGAAAAAAGAGAAGCTCAGTGCCTACCTGCAAAACTTTTCAGCCTTCACAAAAAAAATTAAAAGCGGGAAAGAAGGATTTGAAGTTGGAAAAGGATTTTATCAGAAAATGATCCCGAGGGAAAGACGGAAGAGAAAATTTCTATCGAGGCAAAGGTCCGCCCAGAATCCAATTTGTCAGGAAGGCTGGACCTTCTGCCCCATGCATCTCATTATCTCTTCTGCTCCAGAAACAATGGATTCGATCAGTTCCTGACAGGACGGGATTTCCTGAATCAGGCCACACACCTGGCTGAAGGCGAGAGAGCCCCATTCTAAATCTCCCTCCACATAGGCCTTCCGGATCCTCCCCACCCCATACTGCATCATCTCCCAGGGGTCGACTTTGCTTTTGGCCATCTCCACGATTCTTTTGGCAAAATCATTTTTAATGACCCGGCATCGCACTCCCGTCAGGTTATCTGTCACGACTGTATCTTCTTCGGTCTTCTCGATAATGTATTGCTTTACGTTTTCGGGGACAGGTGCTTCTTTGGTGACAATAAAACGGCTTCCCATGGAGATTCCTTCTGCCCCAAGAGCCAGAGCGGCCGCCAACCCCTTGGCATTCCCGATCCCTCCCGCTGCGACTACAGGGATTTTCACTCTACTGGTAACCAGGGGAATGAGGACGATGGTGGCGACATGGCCGGTATGACCCCCCCCTTCTGTTCCCTGGACAATAATCGCATCTGCCCCGTCCTGTTCGGCTCGCATCGCGTGGCGTAAAGAGCCCATGGTCGGGAGGGCGATGATCCCGTGGGGTTTCACCCGATCGATGACCTTTTTGGGATTCCCTCTTCCATAACTGGCTACGGGGACTTTTTCTTCAATAATCACGTCTAATAATTGATCCACAATTGGGTTGTCGGGCATAAAATTTACGGCGAAGGGGCTATCCGTCAGGTCTTTTATCTTACGGATATTCTCCCGAAGCAGGTCTGGGCTCATAAAGGCAGCCCCCAGGATCCCCATACCTCCGGCATTGGATACCGCGGCCACCAGGGGGGGAAAAGACACCCAGGACATCGCTCCCTGAATGATCGGATGTTTTATGCCGAGTAATTCTGTGATCCTGGTCTTCATTCCATCTCATATGTGATTGCAGATTGAAAAAGCAAATTCTTCAATCTGGAATCTAAGTAAACGAAAGGCCGTGAGAGTGGTGCCCCACGGCCTGTATAAAAATCCGTCGTGGGTCCCGCCCACGGCCTGAATTTTTTTATATTATGCGTTGGAGGTCATTCGGAAGGTTCAGGCAGTGGGCAGCTCCTAAAGAGGAGACTCAATAAGAGCAAGCTAAGGAATAGGTACCCCGATGCTACCTGACCCATACTTTAATCTCCCCCACTCATCGATATATTAAAACTGGGTGTTCTTTTTTGTCAAGATTAAGTTTTTAGATTGTTTCTTTCTCCCCCGAATCACGCCTTTCCAGGCCTTTGAGGTCTTCAATCCCTTCAGTGACAAAATTTTTAAAAATTTTTATTGACATTTAAACTAAATTTCTTTAAAAAGATACTTATCGGTTAATGCCAATCTGTCTTTGCCAGTTTTCCCCAAAGACCAAAAATGATCTGATCCTTTATTTATTTAGCAAATAGGAGCCTAAAAATCTTGAAGGAGGCTTTTATGCCTGATGATACTATCGGAAAGGTTCTTTCCGAACGCGGGGTTTCCCGCAGAGATTTCCTGAAATTCTGCACGGCCATGGCGGCAACGTTGGGGCTCCCCTCGGCCTTGATTCCTAAGATTGCCGAGGCCCTGGAGAAAAAGGTGAAACCGGCCGTGATTTGGTTGGAACTTTCCGACTGCGCCGGAGATTCGGAATCCATGCTCCGGGCGACAAAACCTACGATCGCAGAGATTGTCCTGGACATCATCTCTCTTGAGTACCATGAGACCATCATGGCTCCGTCGGGCAAAGCGGCAGAGAAATCCAAGATGGATGTGGTGAAGAATCTGAAGGGGAAATACCTGGCCATCGTCGAAGGGGCGATCCCCCTTAATGACGGGGGAGTGTACTGCACCATCGGGGGACAATCTGCCGTCGACATCGTCCGGGAAGTGTGCGGTTACGCCATGGCCACCCTGGCTGTCGGTTCCTGCGCATCCTGGGGAGGGGTTGCCAGCGCCGCCCCTAATCCAACAGGGTGTGTGGGGGTGAAACAGGCGGTTCCCGCGGCAACGGTGGTGAACCTGCCCGGCTGTCCGGTGAACGTAGAGAACATTACCGCAACGATCGTCCATTTCTTAACCTTTGGATCCCTCCCCGCGCTGGATAGCCACCTTCGCCCCCTCTTTGGTTACGGGAAGAGAATCCATGACAATTGCGAAAGGAGAATGCACTTCGATGCGGGGCAGTTTGTCCGGCAGTGGGGAGATGAAGGAGCCCGCCTTGGTTGGTGCCTCTACGAAATGGGCTGCAAGGGTCCCGAGGCTTATTACAATTGTCCCACGGTTCGATGGAATGGGGGGACGAGCTGGCCGGTTCAAGCCGGACATCCCTGTTTCGCTTGCGCAGCCAATAACAACTGGGATGTGATGGGGCCCATATACAAGAGGCTTCCCAACGTTCCTGGTGCTGGTTATCAAGTATCGGCGGATCAGATTGGTCTTGGGCTCGCGGCCGCAGCGGGCGTTGGAGTCGCAGCTCATGCGATCCTAAGGGGAATCCAGCCCAAAGATTCGAAAGGTCATGAAGGCCAAAAACCTAAAAATTTAAAGAAAGAATAAGGAGAAGAAAATGCCGAAGATTGCGATTGACCCGATCACTCGTATTGAAGGGCATCTTAGAATTGAGGCCCAAGTAGACGGCGGAAAGGTAACGGACGCTTGGTCTTCAGGCACCATGTGGCGGGGAATTGAGATTATCCTCAAGAACCGGGATCCGAGGGAGGTCTGGGCTCTTGCCTCCCGGATATGTGGGGTTTGAACGACGGTTCATTCCACCAGCTCCGTGAGAGCTGTAGAAAATGCCTTAGGGATCACCATTCCGGATAATGCAAGGATTATCAGAAACTTAATTTCGGGTATTCAGTACGTTCAGGATCATGTGATCCATTTTTATCATCTTCATGCCCTGGATTGGGTTGACGTGGTCAGTGCCTTAAAGGCAGACCCGAACAAGACCGCTGCACTGGCTCAATCCCTGTCGGATTGGCCGAATACCTCACCCCGGTATTTCCAGACCATACAGGACAAGGTCAAAGCCCTCGTGGAGAGCGGACAGCTGGGGATATTTGCCAACGGCTACTGGGGGCATCCTGCTTATAAGCTTCCCCCCGAGGCCAACCTCATGGCCGTGGCTCATTACCTTGAGGCTTTGGATTGGCAGAGAGACGTTATCCGGATGCAGGCCTTGCTGGGGGCGAAGAATCCCCACCCTCAAACTTTCCTGGTGGGGGGGATGGCTATCCCTGTTGACCCGAACAGCCAAAATGCCCTCAATGCCGGCAGCTTGGCTTTTATGCAGGGCATGGCTAAGAAAGCCTCGGATTTTGTCCAGAAGGTATACATTCCCGACCTCCTCGCCGTGGCCTCTTTTTATAAGGAATGGGCCGGTATCGGCGGCGGAGTTGGAAATTACCTCTCCTACGGTGAATTCCAGAAGGACAACGAGAGCAACACGAAAAACTGCTGGCTGCCGGCGGGATTTATCCGCAAAAAGGATTTAAGCAAGGTTGAACCGGTGGACCATATGAAGGTTACCGAAGATGCCGCCCATGCCTGGTATAAATACAACGGTGGCGACGAAAAAGGGCTGCATCCCTGGGTGGGTGAAACGGCTCCCAATTACACGGGGCCCAAACCACCCTATGAATTTCTCGATACCGGCAACAAGTACAGCTGGGTGAAGGGGATCCGGTATGACGGCCTTCCCACTGAAGTTGGCCCGCTATCGAGGATGTTGATTGCTTACGCCTCCGGGCACCCAAGGATCAAAGAGGTCATCGATGGGGTGTTGAAAAAGTTGCAGGTCGGGCCGGAAGCCTTATTTTCTACCCTGGGTCGTACGGCCGCCCGAGGGGTCGAGACCCTGGTGACGGCAGAGATGCTACCGGTCTGGATCGATGAACTTGCCGCCAAGATGAAAGGGGGAGATTATCGGATCCACAACGGAGAGAAATGGGATCCTTCCACCTGGCCGAAGGAGGCGAAAGGGTATGGCTTTCACGAAGCCCCCCGAGGAGCCCTCTGCCACTGGGTCGTCATCAAAGACGGTAAGGTAGCCAATTATCAGTGTGTGGTTCCAGGGGGATGGAATTCCGCTCCGAGGGACGCCAAGGGGCAGAGGGGACCCTACGAAGAAGCTCTGGTTAACACCCCCATTGCCGACCCCGGCAGGCCGCTGGAGATCTTGCGGACCATTCATTCTTTCGACCCGTGTATGGCCTGTGCCATTCACATCGTCGACCCAGGACGCACGGAACTCTTCAAGGTAAGAGCCTTGTAGGAGGAAAAATATGAAAAGTGAATACGTCTGGGAATTCCCGGTTCGACTTACCCACTGGGTGAATTTCCTTGCGATTATAATCCTGACTTTCACCGGGGCTTACATTGGCAGCCCCTTTATGCAGCCTCCCCCGGGGGAGCACTTCTACATGGCCACGATAAGGTTCATCCATTTTGTGGCTGCCTATGCCTTCACCCTGAGTTGTCTGCTCAGAGTTTACTGGGCTTTTTCTGGGAATGAGTATTCCCGTTGGAGGCAATTTTTCCCCTTCACGGGCAGGAGGCGGAGGGAGATATGGGACAACGTATTGTTCTATATGCTCTTGAAGAGGAACCCTCCGCCCGCTTTGGGACATTCATCCACGGCGGTTCTTTCCTACCTGGTTTTGTTCTTTTTTTTCGTGGTGGAGATCGTTACCGGATTTGCCCTTTATGGCCAGAGTCACCGGGGCTATCTGTGGGCGATCATGGGGGGATGGCTTCTGTGCGTAATCTCTTCCCCCATGATCAGGCTTATCCATCATTTGTTTATGTGGCTCATAGTGGCTTTTGCCGTCGCCCACATTTACATCGCCTGGCTGAATGATATTGCGGAAAGAAATGGGGTGATGAGTTCTATCTTCAGCGGCTATAAAAGTTCGCATGAAGACTAGAATCTCCCTGATCGGGGTGGGCAACATTCTTTTACAAGACGAGGGGGTGGGGGTCCAGGCTGTCGAAGCCCTCAGGAAGCGGTTTGACTTTCCCGAGGACGTGCGCCTCCTCGATGGAGGAACACTCGGTTTGGACCTTCTCCCTTTCATCGAGGGAATGGAAAGAATTCTCTTTATGGATGCAGTCGATCTCAAGAAAGAACCTGGAACGATTGCCATTATAGAAGATGAGGACCTTCCCTCCTTTTTGGCGCCCAAGCTCTCCTTGCATCATGTCGGTCTTTCCGATCTCCTCTTTGCTTCCAGCTTTATGGGAATAAGGCCATCGAAAATCACCCTCATTGGAATCCAACCGGAGAAGGTCGAGGTGGGACTCACCCTTTCCGCAACTGTAACAGAAAATTTTGAAAAGTTTTTAAAGACCATTTTAGAAAAACTCCGTGAATGGGGCGTTATGTTCAGGGAAAAAACGAACCGAGAGCCGAACGATGTGTCTAGCCATCCCATCTGAAATCGTTGAAATCAGAGATAAAATGGCCACGATCGACGTCGCGGGAATTCGGCGGGAGGTAAGCCTGCTCCTCTTGCCGGAAGAAGCCTCCATCGGAGATTTCGTCCTGGTCCATGCCGGATTTGCCATCCATAAAATAGACCAAAAAGCCGCGGAAGAGGCCTTGAAGTTGATCCGGGAGCTCACGGAATGTGAAGTGGAGGACGGGAGCTAAACTGCGCACAGAGCAAAGCGTTAACCTATCTGCGCGATGTGCTTAGCGCTTTCCCTTTTTAGGTTGTTGTCATGCATGAACTCTCAGTTGCCCTCAGGCTTCTGGAAATGATCGAAGGCAAATGCCAAGAGGAAGGCTTTCATTGGGTCGATTCAGTGAGGGTGCGAGTCGGAAGGGCCTCGGGTATTTTACCCGAGGCTTTTTCTTTTGCCTTCGAGGCGGCCAAGAAAGACACCATCGCCGGGGAGGCGAAGTTCATCATCGATAGGGTCCCCCTCGGTGGGCTCTGCTCCCGATGCGGAAATCAGTTTATTACCGAAGAAGCGTATATCCTGGAATGCCCCACCTGCTCTTCGACCTCATTCAAGATCAATCAGGGCTATGAGCTGGAACTGGTTGAGCTGGAGGTGAATTAACAAAACAGGGTCAGTGACTAGTGTCAGAAGAAAAGCCAGAAGATCTTGCATTTATTCTGACACGGATATTGTTCACTGACCCTTTACCTGTGTTTATCTGCGCGAATCTACGTCCCCAAAATTATTTTTTCTTTTTCGATTTGGGCCCGAACGGCTCCGGTAAGAACTTGCCATCCCGAGCTTCCAGGTAACCTTTCATGCCCCTTTCTTTCTGGGCATCGAACATGGCCTGCCGCTCGGGCCCATGGGAGCAATGGGCCAAGGTCGAATAGGGCGCACATACTTCCATGGCCGCCCCGATCCCGTAAGCCATGAAGCCGGACAGGACTAGGCGCTTCATGATGCGTACGGAGTTGGGTGGGACCATGGCGATCCGTTCCGCCAGGGCCATCACAGTGGGCATGAGCTTGTCGTTGGGAACGCACTCGTTTACAATCCCGATCCGTTCTGCTTCCCTCCCATCGAAGTGATCCCCGGTATAAAGATAACGAGCGGCCCGGTGCCAGCCGGCCAGAGCGGGGATTAGAAAGGTACTGTTGGCATTGTGCCGGACTTCGGGCTGTCCGAAGACAGCGTCCTCCGAGCAATAGCACATATCACAGGACATGGCCAGCCACATCCCGCCTCCCATGCAGTAGCCCTGAACCGCGGCGATCACGGGCTTCCTCAGCCGCCAGAGAGCCAGCTGGCGATGCTGGACATTTTCGTAGTCGTGGACCTGAACGGTAGCCAGATACTCGCCGACGCTGTTGTAATTGGAGGGATTCGTCATACTTCCCTTTTTCCCCGGAACGGACCCGATATTGTAACCGGAGCTGAAACCCCGGCCCGCCCCGCAGATGACCATACAAAAGACCTCGGCATCTTCATCGCCCTCGCGCAGAGCCGCGTGGAGATCTTTCTCCAGGTCCAGGGTCAAGGCATTTAAAGTTTCCGGCTGGTTCATGGTAACTTTTAAAACCCCCTTACCTTTTCCGCAAAGGACCAACTTGTAGTCATAAGCCATGTTGCACCCCCGTTTTGTATTAGTGGAAATCCTTGTACTTTGTATCTTCAGTCTTAAATCTGCAATCTGATATCCTAAATTAGTTAAACCAGTATCCATTCTCCATTCTTCTGGAGGCTCTGATGGATTCCCTCCAAAATAGCCGTTGGAATGATCGACTGGTTAAAAGTAGACCTTTTCTTCTCCAAATCTTCGATCTGCACAGTTCCGTTTTCTACCTGCACAACGTCGTTTAAAAAGGTTTCGATACTATCGACCCCATAGCCCCGATAGGTCACCCGGCCATCCACCTGGTAAGGACTGGTGAAGTAGGGATTTATCTCCTCTATGCCCTTTTGGTCCGTGACCATGGTTACCCCTCTCTTCTTCTGGTCGGACTCGAATCTTCCCCTGGTTCCAATGACCCGAATGTTCTGTTCCGATAGGGCTGAGGTCAATTCAGGGTCAATCCAGTTGGTGAAGATGAACTGGGTAAATTTTTTCCCCGAAGGCAGCTGCCATTCAATGGTCCCTTGAACCGAATCATAGGTGTCGATCCCCTGCGCGAAAAGCCAGTTTTTCTGGCCGATAGCCATTACCCTCAAGGGGGTTGCCTGGGTGGCGAAGTAAATGATGTCGATGTAATGAATACCCAGGTATTGAAAGATGGTCGTCTTATCCACCCATTTGCGAAAATGGGTGGAGGGTACGCTCTTCCGCTGGCTGTACAGCACGACGATATAAAGAGGATCGCCGATCAGGCCGGAGGAAAAGGCGTCTTTCAATTTAAGGTTGGCCTGGTCAAAGCGCTTATGAAAATCGACGACGCCGTAGATCCTGGCTCTTTTTTGGAGATCGATCAATTCCCGGACCTCTTTCAGGGTTGGGGCCAAGGGCTTGACGACTTGCGTATGGAGGCCTCCTTCCATGGCCGCTCCGGCCATGCGGCGATGCCAGTGGTCGGGCGTGGCGATAATTGCACAGGCTGGCCTGGGAATCTGGCGAATGGCCTCCAGGTAGCAATTTGGGTCTGGCTGGGTCCCTTGAGGAAAAAACCGGATCGAAGGTTCAACCTGCATGTGACCTTCCAGGTCCCGTATTTTAGCCTGAGCCATACGGATGCTTTCCGGGCTTGTGCCCGCGACGTAGATTTCACCCTCCCGGTTCTTGCGTTTCCACTCGAATACCGCTGGCATGATGGTCCCGTACCCGTCGGTCCCCCGGCCACAGGTATACATGCCTGTACCAATCACCAGAATATGAAGGGGTCTCACAATGTACCTCCTCTGGAGAATCTTAAGAATAGTCCTTTAGCCAACTGATTAGCTATAGGCGGAAAATGGCTTTAAATCCCCTCACCCCTCTTATTAAAGGGGGGCGACGGGGGAATTTTCCCTTCCAACCCGGGTGAGCAGGTCCTAGACCGGCCATGGAAAATTATCTTAAAATGGAATCGGACTCGGAATAACAACCAGAATTGGCTATTATTTCTTTCCTGTCAATAAAATTATGTCAATAAGAATTGTCACTCAAATTCCCTGAACCCTTTCCCCCTATTCCGGCTGGGTGCTTGGCTGTGAAGTCCTAGCTGATTTTTTTCATTTCCTCAATCCATCATTATAGAAGCCGACGGAGGTAATAAAGAGCGCGTTCGGCTTGACAGCTCCCCTTCATTTCATCTAGTATTAAGTTCCCTGAAACTACGGGGAAGCAAATTAACGGAGGAAATATGGAAAAACTATACCTCTATCAATGGACCTGGGCGGAAGTTAAGGCCTATTTAAAAAAAGACAGCGTCATTATTCTTCCTTTCGGCTCGACGGAACAGCATGGCCTTCACCTTCCGCTGGGGAATGATGCTCTGGTGGCCATTCGGCTGGCAGAGGATGCCGCCCGGATCACGAAAACGATCGTGGCTCCACCCTGCTGGTATGGATGGTCTCCCCACCATATGGCCTATCCGGGAACAATCTCCATTACCCCCGAGACTCTCACCCGAGTGCTTTATGAAGTTTTGCGGAGTTTAATCTATCATGGTTTTAAAAGATTGGTCGTGATCAATGGGCATCGCCTGGCCAACCTGCCCCCCCTGCAGATCGCTGCGACGCGAATCCGCAATGAGACCGGAGCCTACGTCACGATTGCCGATCCCTTCTTCCTGGCCGACACCGTCTCTCGAGAAATTATGGAATCTCCCCCGGGCGGAATCGGCCACGCCGAGGAACTGGAAACATCCCATATGATGCATATATTCCCGGATCTGGTAAATATAAAGAAGGCGGTGAAGAACCTGCCTCACAAGAAGAAATTTCACGTCCCTGACCCCTATGTGATCGCCGATCGCGCCTTTACCCCCTCCTCCCTGGAAAGTTTTCGAAAGACCACGGAGCCCAGCGGGGTCACGGGAGATCCAACCCTTTCCACCGTTGCGAAGGGCAAACGGCTCCATAAGGCTCTCGTGGACAATCTGGTGGAACTGATCAAGTTAGTCAGAAGGGAAAAAGTAGTCCTGAAGCCGACAACTCCATGTTTTTAAAGGAATGCCTTCCGGCTTTTCATGACCATGATTTGATTGACAAGATGTCGTTATTTGCGGTAGTTTATTTTTTTAACCCTTCACCCGTGCCGATGATCCGGGATTAACGATTATTTATGGCTGGCGAAAACAACTTCCTCCTAAAAATCCGCAATCTTCACACCTATTTCTTCACCGACGAAGGGGTGGCGAAGGCCGTCGACGGGGTGGACCTGGAGTTGGAGGAAGGGGGTACTCTCGGGGTGGTCGGTGAATCGGGATGTGGCAAGAGTGTTACGGCTCTTTCCATCATGCGACTCATCCCTGACCCTCCCGGGAAGATTACTCAGGGGGAAATCCTCTTCGGGGGAACGAATCTGCTGAACCTCTCTGAACCAGAGATGCGCAAGATCCGCGGACGCTCCATTTCTATGATCTTCCAGGAGCCCATGACCTCCTTAAACCCGGTCTTCCAGATCGGGGACCAGATCTCTGAGGTTCTACGGTTACACGAAGGGATGTCCAGAAAGGATGCCTGGAACCGGTCTATCGAGATGCTCAGGATGGTTGGTATTCCTGCTCCCGAACGTCGGGTTTACGAATATCCTCACCAATTGAGCGGGGGGATGCGCCAGCGCGCCATGATCGCCATGGCCTTGGCCTGCAGCCCCAAGTTGATGATCGCGGATGAGCCGACTACCGCTCTGGACGTCACCATTCAGGCGCAGATCCTGGAGTTGATGAATGGCCTCCAGAAAGAAAAGCGGATGTCCGTGATCCTGATCACCCACAACCTGGGGGTGATCGCCGAGACCGCTCAGAAGGTCGCGATTATGTATGCCGGGCGGATCGTGGAATATACGGGCGTGCGACCCATTTTTGCCACTCCCAAGCATCCCTACACCCAAGGCCTGCTTCAATCCATCCCCCGCTTGGATCAGGATCATGGTCGGAAAACAAGGCTGGAAGCGATTCCCGGTTTGGTCCCATCGCTTCTGGAGCTTCCCAAGGGCTGCAAGTTTTCCAATCGATGTAAATTCGTCTTTGATCGATGTATAGAAGAACCGCCCTTAATCGAAACGGCTCCCGGACACCTGGTGCGCTGCTGGTTGTACGGCTAAGCTAGCTATCAGGGAAGAAGAAAGAAACACTGAATTCCATGAACACCAACGGCAACCTCGTCGAAGTTAAAAACCTGAAGAAATTCTTTCCGGTCCGTAGCCATTTCTTTTCCCGGTCTAAAATTTTTGTCCAGGCTGTGGTAGGGGTTAGCCTGACCATCCGCGCGGGAGAAACCCTGGGCCTGGTAGGCGAGTCGGGCTGCGGGAAATCCACTCTGGGCCGCCTGATCCTGCGCCTGGAGGAGCCTACGGAAGGACAGGTTTTCTTCGAAGGGGAAGACATCCTGAAGTACGACCCCGAGCGCCTGCGCCAGCTCCGGCGACAGATGCAGATTATTTTTCAGGACCCCTACTCTTCCCTGAATCCCCGAAAGACTGTGGGGTCCATCATCGAGGAACCCCTGGTGATTCACCATATGGGGAGCAGAAAGGAAAGGCAGGAAAGAGTTCTCCAGTTGGTCGACGTGGTCGGCCTACGGCCCGAGCATATCAACCGTTATCCTCACGAATTCAGCGGCGGGCAGCGCCAGCGCATCGGTATTGCCCGAGCTCTGGCTTTAAACCCCAAGCTGATCATCGCCGATGAGCCAGTATCGGCCCTGGATGTCTCCATTCAGGCCCAGGTGCTGAACCTCCTGGAGGACCTGCAGGATGAGTTTCATCTGACCTACCTCTTCATCGCTCACGACCTATCCGTGGTGGAGCACATCAGCGACCGGGTTTGTGTCATGCACCTGGGGAGGATCGCCGAGCTGGCTCTCAGCGAAGACCTCTACCGCCAGCCTAAGCATCCTTACACGCAGGCCTTGCTCTCAGCCAATCCAGTGCCAGATCCCACGCTGGAACGGAAACGAATCCTTCTGCAAGGGGAAGTGCCCAGCCCCATCAATCCACCCTCTGGGTGTAATTTTCATACTCGCTGCCCTTATAAGTTCGATGTCTGTCCCATAGAGATCCCGCCCCTTTTGGAGATTGAGCCCAATCATTGGGTGGCCTGCCATCTATATGGTCCGAAAAAATAGATAACGATTTCACCGCAGAGTACGCAGAGACCGCGGAGATAAATAGAAATCAAAAAATACAGAGGCTCTTGCAAAAGTCTCCCCCTATAGGAAAATCGTCATTCCGGACAAGCGATGCGCGACCCGGAATCCAGGTTTTTCAAGCAATTCCTGCTTTCGCGGGAATGACGGAACACAGACCTTTGCCAGAGGCTCTACAATTATGATTTTTATTTTTTGGGATTTGAATTATAATTTTTTTGCTGCTCTGCGCTCTTAGCCTTCTCTGGGGTGAATCAAGAAGGAGAAAGCGATGCCGGACCGAATTGACATCAACTGCGATATGGGAGAGAGCTTCGGCGCCTATAAGCTGGGCCGGGACCAGGAAGTCATGGATTATATTTCCTCAGCGAATATTGCCTGCGGCTGGCATGCCGGGGATTCCATGGTCATGGAGCAAACTGTCCGGCTGGCCAAAGAGAAAGGGGTCGCAGTGGGAGCCCATCCCGGCTATCCGGACCTCATGGGATTCGGACGAAGGCGGATGGACCTCACCCTCAATGAAATTGAAAATTACCTGCTCTACCAGATGGG
>Ga0187854_10000746_pt1 | contig 37388 bp, 32 predicted proteins | sample June2016WEW_6_15_FD_132445 | JGI IMG/M metagenome (GOLD analysis project Ga0187854, IMG submission 132445) | Peatland microbial communities from SPRUCE experiment site at the Marcell Experimental Forest, Minnesota, USA - June2016WEW_6_150 | ecosystem: Environmental > Terrestrial > Soil >... | reverse complement strand
CCACCCGTGGTGTCCACTTGATGGACATCAAGGAAGGAGATAAGGTGGCGTCCATCGCCCGCATTGCTGCCGCCGAACTTAAAAAAGTCGGGGTCAACCCCAATGGTGAACCTGCCGTTAAGCCAGGCAAACAATTTGAATTGCCAATTAAATAGCAGGCTATTTCTACCAGTGAACATTCCCCCAGCGAAATTGATACACCTCCTGCATAAAAGCCTCCCGACCTTTTTACAAGGTCGGGAGGTGGTTTTTAGTATGAAACTGGCAGGACGACCTTGCCGGTTAGTAGCAGAAAAATCGATCCCAGCAGACAAACCATCACCAACAACATAACCGCAAGCAAAAATCGCTGCTTGTCAGTTGTGCCAGTTATCTGGTCAATCGTACGGTGGGGTTTGGGCGACTTTGGTTCTTCTGGTTGGCTGGGTTCCGTAGGCTCTTCTTCATCATCTGGTGTGAAAGCGGCCTGGCTACGCAGATTATCAAGCATGGTTCACCTCATGGCAAAAAGTATATCACACAACCGGACGCAAATGCACTTCCCCAAACTGAACAGTAAAAGCCCGGCCCTGTGGAGAAAGCAGGCGCAGACTCCCATCCTTCTCCAGACCATCCACCTTTCCTTGCCTGGCAGCCTGTCCTTCCGCCCGGATTTCCACTTGTTCACCGCGGAAGGCCAGGCGCCTCTCCCAGGTATGCATGAAAACGGTACTCGTTACCAAGACGCGCAAATAGCGCACGGCCTGAAGGATTTGCTGGAGCAGGACCACTTGTTCAAAAGACTTGACATTGTGCCGGGAAATGGGCATCTCAGCCTCCAGGCAGGTGGCCGGAAAATCGAGCTGGTCGGGTGGAGGCAGCGCTTCCGGCGTGATATTAAGTCCGATCCCCAAAACGAGGCTGTCCACTTTCTCACCTGTCCAGATTGATTCGGCCAATACCCCGCAAACCTTTCGATGCGAGAGCAGGACATCGTTGGGCCATTTAATTTCAGGTTGAAATCCCTGCGCTGCCAGGACTTCACAAACCGCCAGGGCACCCAATGCAGAAAAAAGCGGGGTGGCCCGCTCTTCGCCGGGCAAGGGCCGGATTACCAGGCTGAAGGCCAGTGCGGCTCCGGGCGCAGTAAACCAGCTATGACTGCCTCGCCCGCGTCCGGCGGTTTGTTCCCCGGCAACAACCAGCGACAAGTCCGGCGCGCCGTCGGCAGCCCAGGCAAGCGCGACATCATTGGTCGAACCGGTCTTCTCTAAATAACGCAGACCACCCAAGGGGATATTCGAAAGCGCTTTACGAAGGGTTTGTTCATCCATATGCATAAACCCCATTTTCTAATGGAAACCGGGGTTCAAAGTTTTACGGTGCGGGCAAGAGATACCACGGGTCGACGGCCACGCCGTTCTGTCGAATCTCGAAGTGCAAGTGCGGGCCGGTCGAGTTACCGGTGCTGCCAGCCAGGCCAATCGAGCTGCCCGCGGAAACAGACTCGCACGGTACCACATTGATCTGGCTCAAGTGGCCATATACCGTCAAATAACCGTTATTGTGGTCGATCATGACCACGTTTCCATAGCCTCCATTCCAGCCTCCCTGTGCAATGGTGACTGTGCCTGCAGAAGCAGCCCAAACAGGGGCGCCCAGACCGGCAGCAATATCGATCCCCGGGTGGCCCGACCAGAAATTATTGCCGGAAAGATAATGATTACCGGTCGGCCAGATAAAGCCATTTCCGACTGGTCCAGCGCCACAGGGGTTGCCTGCGCTGTTCAATGCGCCGGTGCTCGGAACACTCGGGACGACCCAAACCACCACTTGTTCCTGCCCGCCCGGAACCATCACGTAGTCACCGGGAGTAACCTGTTGGGTGGTCAGGTCAATGTCGTTGCCGGGCCAGTTCAGAATATCATCCAGTTTGGCAGAAAACTTATCGGCAATGGAGGCAAGCGTGTCGCCCGTCTGAACCTGATAATAGACCCCATCCACCGGCGGCACCTTGAGCACCTGCCCAATCCGCAGGCTGTCTGGCGAACCCTGCAAGATGTCATTGTTGGCCCACAGGAGGGTTTCGGGTTTGATATTAAATTGCGCAGCGATGCTGAACAAGGCATCCCCGGGCTGGACGGTATAATCGCTGATCGTGTAGGTGGTTTTGGAAGTGATGGAGGTCTTGAGCCATACCTTCCGGACAATGGCATCCTGGTTGGTACTGGCAGTACCGGGAGCAATTTCGGTTGAAAAGGCTGCCAGCGCGGTCCTCCCCGTGGGAGTGGCCGACTGGGCGGCCTGGGCGGCCGCAGATACAGACAAGGAAGGATAAAAGCGCCAGAACCCAAATCCAAGCAGGCCGGCTACAATAAGGATCGTTACACCCCATGAGATACCGGTAAAAAGGCGGGGGGATCCGGTTTTCTTAACCATAAAAAATTTACATGCCTTCCGTCAGAGTTTCCAGGAATTCCTGATTATTTCGGGTTTTGCTAAGCCGTCCAAGGAGCGCCTCGGTGGCCACCGATGAATCCATGCCGGCACCCTGCGGCGGCGGGGAAACCATCTGGATATACATGCGGCGCATGATCCAGACGCGCTGAAGAATATCCGGACCGAGCAACAGATCCTCCCGGCGGGTGGACGAGCGCTCGATGTCCACGGATGGGAAGATGCGGCGCTCTTGGAGTTTGCGGGTCAAAATCAACTCCATGTTGCCGGTGCCCTTGAACTCTTCATAGACCACATCGTCCAGGCGGGAGCCGGTATCCACCAGGCAGGTGGCAATGATGGTTAACGAGCCGCCTTCCTCCAGGTTGCGGGCGGCGCCAAAGAAATGCTTGGGTGGGTACAACGCCGAGGGATCCATACCGCCGGAGAGGGTCCGGCCGGAGGGGTTGACCACCAGGTTGTAAGCACGCGCCAGCCGGGTAATCGAGTCCATCAGGATGACGACATGCCGTCCAATCTCGGTCAGGCGTTTGGCGCGGTCAAGGGCGATTTCCGCCGTGCGGACATGCGAGGTGACCGGCTCATCGAAGGTGGAAGCGATCACCTCGGCATCCACCGAACGGTCCATGTCGGTAACTTCTTCCGGGCGTTCGCCGATCAGGGCGACCATCAGGTGCACATCCGGGTACTGGGTGGAGATGGCATTGGCAATCTGCTTCAAAATGGTGGTTTTACCGGCTTTGGGCGGGGAGACGATCAGCCCACGCTGGCCGCGCCCGATCGGGACGATCAGGTTGATCAGGCGGGTGGAGAGGATATCGCCCTTGGTCTCCAGGTCAAAGCGCCGGTCGGGGAAAATGGGGGTCAGGTCTTCGAAGCGGGGCCGGCGGCGGGCCTCCTCCGGGTCGATGCCATTGACGGATTCCACTTTGATCAAGCCCCAGTGCCGCTCGGATTCGCGCGGCGGGCGAACATGCCCGATCACCAGGTCGCCGGAACGCATTTCATAGCGCCTGAGCTGGGCCTGGGAAACATAGACATCGTCTTCACTGATACTGTAACGGGCAGAGCGCAGGAAACCGATGCCCTCGCTCATGATCTCGAGGATGCCGCCGCGCATATCAATGCCCTGCTTGGCAGCCTCCTCCTGGCAGATCGACAGGATCAGCGCTTCTTTCTTCAAGCGGTTAGAATTAACCACGTTGAATTCCTTGGCGATGGCGCGCAATTCGGCCAGGGGTTTATTTTCCAGTTCAAGTATGTTCATATGGATTTCTCAAAATATTTCATTGCAGGATGGGAATACATAAAAGGGCAAGCCCCCCAGTCCAGGCTTGTTTGGATATTCGATTTTTACTGCTCTCTGCTTAAATACCTTAACTCATGCAACCAAAAAGCTGGAAAAGACCGAGGATTTTGATTGAGGTATTTACGCAGTACTCTGTAGGGGGTTGGGTAAGAGCTCAAAAAAATCAACTTGTCATCTTGATGGGGATGAGTCAAGCCAAACGTCGAAGAGATTATAGCACGCAAGTGGAAGAGGCGCAAGCAGGGATTGGAGGGAAAGAAGAGAACAGAGATTGGGGATTCGTGAATGGTGATTGGGAAAATGGGATACACTTCGGCCGTAGGGTATTACGCAGATGGGCTATTCGTTCCGCAGAACGACGAAGGAACGAATAGCCTTCCTCTTACTTACCCACATGTCTGGGGGCGTCCCCCGGTCCCTCTCCAAAGTGAAGTACTCGTTTTGAGAAGTGATAACCCACTCAAAGTTACGCAAATTCTTTCTCGACTGGGGAACTATCGGATTAGGAGAAGAGTGCAGTCCATGAAAAACTCTGAGGTCTGTTTTTTTCCTACTCCACGGCTGCAGTCACCTGTTGCCGGCGGTTCTCCTTGCCGCGCACATACGAAAAGCCCGCCCCAACCAGGCAAAGGAAGGTTGAGACCAGGAAGGCATTCTTGATTCCAAAGATGAACGCCTGCATACTGTGCGAGCCGAGCATCACGTTGGTGCCGATGAACAGGTTCATCACCACCTGGTGCGGCAGACTCCCGGCGGCGACCGCCAGGGCAACCGCGAAACTCGTTACCATGCCGGTCTGCCGCAAGGTGGCAAGGGTGGCCGAGGCGATGCCGAGCCGCGGCAGCGGGGCGCTGTTCATAGCGGCGCTGGTGTTGGGGCTCCAGAACAATCCGCCGCCCAGGCCCATCAACGCCAGCCCCACGGCGATCTGCCAGTAGGAGGTGGTGGGCGAAAGCCAGGTGATGAACCAGACCAGGGCAGCCGCCTGCACCAGCACCCCGAGCGTGGCGGGAATGCGGGCGCCGATGTGGTCGGCCAGCAGCCCGCTCAAGGGCCCGACCACCGCGCTCACCAAAGGAAGCGGGATAAGCAGCAATGCGGCGGTCAGCGGGCTGTAGCCACGCACTCCTTGCAGGTAGAACACGATCAGAAAATCGACGGCGAACATGGCCAGCGACTGGAGCATGGCAGCCAGCACCGAGAAATTGTAGACACGATTTTGAAAAAGCGAGAGATCGAGCACCGGGTTGGCGGCACGGCGCTCCCACGCAAAAAACACAATGAACATCACGACGAAAAGGGCAAACAGCAAGACGATTGGCAGCGAGGTCCAGCTGTAATCAATGCCAAGCGTCAGCGCCAACAACAACGCAACCAGGCCGAGGCTGAAGGTCACTGCGCCGAGCGTGTCAAAGCGTTCGCCCTGGCGGGGCTTGGACATTTCGTGCAGGGCGCGATAGCCCCAGACCGTACCGATAATCCCGATCGGCACATTGATGTAGAAAATCCAGCGCCAATCGGCGGTCGAGAGGATCAAACCGCCCAAGAGCGGGCCGGCAATCCCGCCGAGCGCCCAGGTGATGCCGTTGATGCCGAGGGCACGCCCGCGCTCGTCCGCTGGAAAAACCTCGGTGAGGATGGCCGGGCTGTTAACCATCATCAGGGCGGCGCCCGCTCCCTGCACCAAGCGGAAAAGGATCAATTGTGTGGCGTTCTGCGAGAGGCCGCACAGGGCCGAACCGACCGTGAAGACCACAAAACCAAGGTTATACATGCGCACGCGCCCGAGCATGTCGGCCACGCGCCCAAAGGTCAGCAAGAAGACGGTGCTGATCAGGATGTAGGCCATGATGACCCAGACCATTTCCACCAGGTCGGCATGCAGTTTCACCATCATGTCCGGTAATGCCAGGATCACAATGGTGCTGTCAATCGCCGCCATCAGCGCGCCGATGGTTGTAACGCTCAGCGCGATCCATTTGTAATCGATGCGTCCAGGTGTGCCGGTTTTTTGCATTTCAGTGCCTTTCCAATAGGAGCAAGATGCACAATTTTACTCGAAAAGGGAACTCCGTTGGACCAGAACTCTGCATCGAGACCTCCGAGTTCTTAGATCAGAAATTTAACCGGAGATATCCCAAGAGACGGGTACGATTTGAACGGAGATGAACGTTTTTCGGGTCTGATGAATAGCCCCTTTGTGACTTTATTCTAGCCGCCTGACACTTTAGTAAGAACGGTGGTCGAGTAGCCCCGAATGTACTCTGAGGGGCATACCGTCTGTCCTAGCCGGACAGGCCAGGGAGACCACATCTAAAGGCTTTTTTAGGTATTGTTGGTCTCGCTACGGCGGGGAAACACCGCCTACTCGACCAACGGTTCACACGTGAAACATATAATCAGGTGATTAGGCTTCATTCATCAGCCAGAATCCTGTTCTGCATATCCCATAACCGCCGATACAGCCCACCCAACAACAGCAACTGCGCCTGTGTGCCGCGCTCAACGATGCGGCCGTGGTCCAGCACCAGGATCTCATCCATTTTCTCCAATCCGACCAGCCGGTGGGTGATGAGCAGGAGCGAGTGACCGCCAACCAAAGAGAAAAGCGTGTCCAGGATGCGACGCTCCGTCAGCGTGTCGAGATTGGCAGTGGGTTCATCCAGCAAGAAGATGGGGGCATCCTTCAATAACAGGCGCGCGATCGCAAGGCGCTGGCGTTCCCCCCCGCTGAGGCGCAAGCCGCGTTCGCCGATGACCGTCTCGTACCCTTGCGGCAGTCCTATAATGAAGTCGTGTATCTGTGCACACTGTGCGGCTGCCTCGATCTCCGCCTGGGTGGCAGCGGGACGAGCCAGCAGCAGATTTTGCCGGATGGTGTCGTTGAAGAACCAGGTCCGCTGGGAGAGGCAGCCGATCTGCTGCCGGACTTGCTCCTGGGGCCAGGTGTGGAGGTCGCAGCCAGCCAAGTAAATCTGCCCCTCGGAATAATCCCAGAAGCGCAGCAACAGGTTCGCCAGGGTGGATTTCCCGGCTCCGCTCGGGCCAACGATGGCTATGCGCTGGCCAGGTGCCAGGGAAAAGTCAATTCCCTGCAAAGCGAAGTCGCGGCTGGACGGATAAGTAAAGGAGAGATTAGATAAGGAGAGAGTAGAGAACAGTGTGCTGGCCCTGGTTGCCGGTTCTCTTTTCTCAATTCCCTGATCTCTGTTCTCCCCTATCTGTTCTCTGTTCTCCACATTATCTACAACCGCTGGCTCCGCATCCACAATCTCAAACAATCGCCGGGCCGCCTGATTGCTTGCGGAGAGCGTTTGCACGGCCAATGGCAGCGGCAGGACGGCTTCGAACCCGGCCGAAGCCGCCAAAACAAGCACGGCCAGCATGTCACCGGGAATCCGGCCGGCGCTGACCAGCGGAATGGTCAAACCCAGCACCGCCAACATGCCCAGGTTGGCCAGCAGGACGGTCAGCCCGCTGGAAAGTCCGGTCAGGGCCGCCAGGCGGCGTTGAATGCCCCCGTATACTTTTCCGTCCGCGCGCAGGCGCTGTGCATAATCCGGGCTGCGCCCAAAGGCCAAAAGGTCGGCCAGGCCCTGGATACCGTCCACCAGGCGGGACTGCAGCGCAGCGCGCCATGAGACAAGCTGCGCGCCCAGGCTGCGGCTGAGTGCCCAGGCCAGCAGGGGCACGCCCAAGCCGAGCAGGAGCATAAAAGCCAGATATGTCCAGGCCAGCCTGAAAGCGTACCGGCCATAGAAAAGCGTCATCCCGGCCGCGATCAGGACAGCCACCAACGCGGGGGAAACCACGCGCACGTAGAAATTTTCGAGGGATTCCACATCCGCGACAATCCGGCTGAGCAGGTCGCCGGAGCGGTATTGCATCAAGCGGGCCGGGGCGAGCGGCTCCAGTTTCTGGTAGAACCAAGTGCGCAGGCGCGCCAGCAGGCGGAAGGTCACGTTATGGGAAGCCAGGCGCTCGGCATAGCGAAAAACACCGCGCGCGATCCCAAAGAAACGCACGCCCACAATGGCGACTTCCAGCGTGCCCAGTTCCGGATGCAGCGCGGCGGCTGAGATCAAAAAGGCGGAGGTGCCCATCAGGCCAACGTTGCTGCCAACCGTCAGTACGCCCAACAGAACCGACAGGGCCACCCAGCCCCAGGAGCCGCGCAGGAAGGATAGGAGACGGGGCATAGGGGACAAGACGGATTGTTGATTGTTGATTGGGGATTGAGGATTGAGGGATGAGGATTGGAGATTGGGGATTGCTGATTGGGAATTGGAGATTGGAGATTGAGGGATTATGAGAGGCTGCAGGTCATGTTTTTCAATGGCAGGGTTGACCAGAGATGCATACACGCCGCCGCGTGCCAGCAGTTCACGGTGCGTACCGGCTTCGACCACCCACCCCTTTTCCAGGACGACAATTTTATCCGCCTGGAAAACGGTGTTGAGCCGGTGTGCAATGGTAATAACGGTCCGGTCGCGCATCAATTCGCGCAATGAGGCCTCCACCAACGTTTCCTGCCCGGGGTCAAGGTTGGAGGTCGGTTCATCCAGGATGAGGATCGGCGGGTCTTTGAGGAAGGCGCGTGCCAGGGCCAGGCGTTGGGCCTGTCCAGCGCTCAGACTTGCGCCTTCTTCGCCGATTTGAGTTTCCAGCCGCTCCGGCAGGGATTGGATAAATCCATCCAGGTGCGCCAGGCGCAGCGCGGCAGACAGTTCATCATCCGTGGCTTCAGGCCGGGCCAGGCGCAGGTTGGCCGCGATTGAATCGTGGAAAAGAAATGGATTCTGGGACACCCAGCCGATCCGGCTGCGCCAGGCTTCGAGTGAAATTTCCGTGGAGGGTTTCCCGTTAAGGGTTAATTGCCCGGTACCAGGTTCGATGAAACGCAACAGCAGCGCCACCAGGGTGGATTTCCCGGCACCAGTGGAACCAACCAGGGCAATGTGTTCCCCGGCATGGATTTCCAACGTGATGTCTTGCAAGGCTGCTTCGGTTTCGCCGGGGTAGGTGTAGCAGAGAGCAGATAAAGAGAGAGTAGAGAACAGTTGGGAACTGTTCCCGGCTCCCTGTTCTCTGTTCTCTTCTCTTGGTTCTTCGATATCCAAAATCTCATAAATCCGCCGCGCCGCACTGGTACCGGACATGCCGGCGTGGAAGCGCAGGCCGAGCATGCGCAGAGGAATATAAAACTCCGGAGCCAGCAGCAGCAGGAACAGCGCCGGCTGGAAAGCCATTTGGCCATAGAGCAAACGCAGCCCCACCTCCACCGCCACCAGCGCCGTGCTGACCGTTGCCACCAGTTCGAGCACCAGCGCCGAAAGGAAGGTCACCCGCAGCACCTCCAGCGTAATATCGCGGAAGCGGTTGCTGGCCTCGGCGATCGATCCGGCATGCGCTTTGCTTTGGCCGAGTTCTTTGAGCGTCGTCAGGCCCTGCAAGCTGTCAAAGAAATGCGCACTCAGGCGGCTGAGTGTATCCCACTGGCGTTTGGTCAGCGCTTCGGCGGTCTTGCCGATCAGGTACATGAAAATCGGGATAAGCGGCGCTGTAAGGAGCAGAATGAGCCCAGAAAGCGGGTCTTGAGGAAAAACAAAAAACAAGATGCTTAATGGGACGAGCATGGCAATAACCAGTTGCGGCAGGTATTGGCTGAAATAGGCATCCAGCGTCTCAACCCCTGCCACTGCGTCGTTGACCAGTTCCCCCGTGCGTTCGCCACGTGTGTAGGCCGGGCCAAGTCGCAGGATCTTATCGAACAGGCGCTGGCGCAAGTCGCTTTTAACCCGCACTGCCACGGCGTTGGCACTAATTTCGCTGCCCCAGGCCAGGCATGCCCGTAGAAAAATGAGCAGCAAGATGAGTTGGAGTAGTCCCGTGACATCCGGCAGAGTCTGCCCGCCCAGGAAAACCCGCGCCAACACCTGGCTGCAAGCCGAGGCCTGCCCGATGGTCAACAGACCGGTCACGAATCCGGTCAGGATGGTCGCCGCCAGAGCCAGGCGGCTGTCACGGGCGAGCGCCAACAAGCGACGGGTCATGCCCGGAAGGTCACCTGATCAGCCAGAAGGTGGGCAGGAAAATCCGCAAGAACGCGTCAGCCAGCACACCCAGCACAAACATGTTTTCAAACAGGCGGTTGTGGTAGAAAGCGAAACCGGAGAACCAAGTCGGCCAGGCCGGCCAGTCTTTGGGCGGCTCCGCCGGGCGTGGCTTGGTATGGACGCCGACGGCGAACATGAGGCGCCTTCCGGCCAGGAATACAATCAGCAAGACCGGTGTGAAAAATCGCGGCACGAAGATCAGGTACAGGATGACCAGGTAGATCAGCACCAGGACTGCCATGTTGAGATAGCGTGCGGCCTTCTCACCCATTCTGACCGGTAACGTGCCAACACCCTTTTTCCTATCCTCGGTAAACTTGTCAATGTGCTTGCCAAGATTGATGCTGAGAACGCTCAATCCGTACGGTACACCCGCCAGGGCCACATACCATGTATTCGCCGTCCAACCGCGCGCCAGCACGCTGTAAACGCCCGCAACCAGGATCGGACCCCAGATCAGGAAAATACACAGTTCACCCAATGCCAGGTACTTAAGCGGCCAGGTGTAGAAGAGTAACACCAGCGCACCGAAAGCAAACAGGCTGATGATCAGCGGAGAAAAGTTGGTATAAAAGAGCGCATATACTCCCGACAGGAAAGCCAGCACGCCGCTGATGGAAAACCAAGTCAGCTGCTGGCGCTTGCTCCAGAACCCCTGCACCAGTGGGTGTACCCCGTACTGCGTGCGGAAATAATTGTCCTTATCCACCCCACGGCTGAAATCGGTGTAATCGTTCAGAAAATTGTTCGTTCCATGGGCAATGAACAGTCCGAGCGTGATGATGATCCAGGGCAGCCAGGCGAAATGACCTTCGCGCCACGCCAGCAGTCCACCGATGAGACAGGAGAAAAGCGTCACCGTGGTAACGCCAGAACGGGTGGCAATCAGCCATTTGGAGACGACATCTAATTTGTCCCATTCCTCCTTGCTATCCATTTTGACCAGGCCCGAAATGGCGGTCTTCCACATCGAAAAGTTGATTGTCATTGGCATCTCCTTCATGGCGGGCAATAAAACTTAACCCGTACTCAGATTTTCACCAGCCCGGCGGGCTACCGCCCGGATCAGGCCGGAAAAGACCAGCTGATGAAAAGGCAGCAACAGATACCAATAAAGAAAACCGGGCACTCCTTTGGGGGCAAAGAAAGCAATTTGGGTAAGCAAAACATCCCCTCCCGGTCGCGGATGGATACGCCACTCCATCCATCCAAGACCGGGGGCTTTCAACTCTGCCCGGAGGCGCACCAACCGGTTCGTCTCAAGCGCCTCGACCCGATAATAATCGAGTATATCACCCTCACCAAGGGTATCAACATTTTTGCGTCCGCGCAGACCCGGACCTCCAACCAGCCGATCCATAAACCCGCGCAATTTCCACAGCCCGTTCAAATAAAGCCACCCTTGTCTGCCTCCCAGGCCAGTAATGATACGGTAGACCGCTTCCGGCTGGGCATCGATCTGCATGTGCAGCCCTTCGATGAAAAAACCTTCCTGTTTAACTCTAAACGAAGAAGAGCCATTTTCCCAATCCGTTTCAAAGGAACCTGGAGATAAACATTCCAAAGCCAGACGGACGGAGGTTGCATAGTCCAATGGGTGTATCTGGGGAAAATCCCGGCTGGCGGCATCATCGTGCACCACGCTGTCAGTGCGCATACCGCCCAGCAGAGGACCGGCTATTCTGGCCGGTACCGGCGTGACCTTTCCGGCTATTTGAGCTAGAAAATTTATGGAAATGCCGGGCAATATGACTAACCGGCGTTTCAATCCACGCAACCGCGCATAAGCAGCCAGCGTGCCTGCATAGGTGAGCACATCCTTACCGCCAATCTCATAAATTTTCCCACTGCAGTTTGGGTTCTCCAATGCGGCCACAAGATAGTCGAGTATATTCTGTATGGCAATCGGTTGGGTACGGTTATGCATCCATGGCAGGCTGACCAGCAAGGGGAATTGTTCGGTCAGGTACCGGATCAACTCGAAAGAAATACTTCCAGACCCGATGATAAGACTGGCGCGGAATTCGGTGACAGGTACCCTTCCCTGGCGCAGTGCAATCCCGGTCTGGATGCGAGAACGCAGGTGCAAACCGATCTCTTTATCCGGGTCCGCCAGGCCTCCCAGATAGATGATGTGCTTCACTCCACTGGTATCCGCCACAGAAGCAAATTGACGAGCCGATTCAATTTCCTTTTCAGAATAATTCTGCCCACTGTTCATGCCATGGATAAAGTAATAGGCTGCGGAAATCCCCTGCATTGCCTGATTCAGAATATTACGAGAGAAGATATCCCCATGCACCAATTCCACCTGCGGCAGCCAGACTCGTCCGGCCAGACGTCTCGGATCGCGCACTAACATACGCACACGATAGCCTTTTTCAAGCAAACATGGCACAAGCGAACCACCTATATAACCGGTCACACCGGTGACCAGGATCAACCTGCCAGAATTCACTGAAATACCTTTAAGACTGGGCCAGTTTCTGCGCCCGTTCAGCAACTTTGCGAATCAAACCACTGAAAATAAAGCCATGAATGGGATAAAGCAGGTACCAATACAGGAAACCCGCCAACCCATGCGCCGCAAAATAAGCGGTCTGCGTCAATAGCGTTTTACCGTCGGGCTGCGGGATAGATTGGAACTCCAACCAGGCCTTGCCCGGCACTTTCATCTCGGCCCGCAACCGGATCAGCCGGTCCGGTTCGACCGCCTCGACCCGCCAGAAATCCAGCGACTCGCCCACCCGGATGTCGTCCGGATGGCGACGTCCCCGCCGCAGGCCCACGCCTCCAACCAGTTTGTCCATCCAGCCGCGTATTTCCCAGATCCAGTTCAGATACAGCCAGCCACGCTCCCCTCCCAGACCGGTATAGGCGCAAAAAACCGGGGCGGGGGGCAGATCCAGGACCAAATGACGGCGTTCAAGCATCATCCCTTCGGCGGTGGTCAATGTCACCGGCCGGTTATCCCCCTGGGTGACCACCAAGGCATCGCTCCAGGATGTTTCCACGTCATCGTTGGATACACGCCCAAGCGCCAGGTGTACTGCCGTATGGTAATCCAATGGTTGGATTTCGGGGAAGAGTTCCCGGGCCAGATCGTTGCCCACCACGCTCTCATTATGCAACCCCTCGATGAGCGGTAACAACACCCGCCAATGCACCGGCGTGAGCATGTGCACCCAATAGGCCGAAAGGCGCGGGGTGTAAAAGGGGGAAGGGATCAAAATACGTGTCAGGCCACGCTCGTGTGCATAGGCCATCAACATCTGGGCGTAGGTGAGCCGGGTGGCGCCACCAATTTCGATCAACTTGCCGCTGCTTTGAGGGGTTTTCAATGCCGCGATCAGATAATCCAGCACATTGCGAATGGCGATCGGTTGGGCCATGGAAAAGAACCATTTCGGGCAGATAAAAACCGGCTGGCGTTCAGTGGTGTAGCGCACCATCTCGAACAGGGCACTGCCTGACCCGACCACCATGCCGGCCCGGAATTCTGTCACCGGGACGCGCCCCAGGCGCAGGACGTGCCCGGTTTCATGGCGTGAGCGCAAGTAGGGGGACAAATCGTCGCTGGGGTTCACCAATTCGCCAAAATAAATGATGCGCTGGATGCCCGCCATTTCGGCCGCCGAGGCAAAATTACTGGCTGCCCGTAAATCCCGTTCTGCATCCACACGGCCTCCCTGCATCCCGTGGATAAGATAGTAGGCAGTGGTTATCCCCTGCATGGCGTTTACCAGCGAGAGCGCATCCAATGCGTCGCCTTCTGCAATCAAAACCCGTTCCACCCAGGGGAAGTCACGCAACCGCGCAGGGTCGCGGACAAAACAGCACACTTGATGGCCTGCCTCCAGCAAACGGGGTACAAGCCTTCCGCCAATATAACCGGTGGCTCCGGTGACAAGAATGTGCTCAGGCATCTATGATTGCTCGCTTCTATTTTTTGGTAAATATTATTATGATAATTATAATATATTTTATCTGTATCAAAGGCGATAGTATATTTGTAAAAAGTTGATGTTACAATAATCTCACAATTCCTTTCGTAACCAGGGAGATCATTATGCTTTTGGAAAAGGAAAGAGGATCCATTGTACAGTATGGAAGAAAGCTGATCGACGCCCAGCTCACCACCGGGACGGGGGGAAACCTGAGCATCTATAACCGGGCGGAAGGCCTGGTGGCGATTAAGCCCACCGGCGTGGCTTATTTTGATATGACGCCGGCAGATGTAGTGGTGATTGACTTGGGCGGTACCGTATTAGACGGAAAATTAAAGCCTTCCAGCGAGACCCTGTTTCATCTCAGTCTTTACAAATTCCGACTAAATATCAACGCGGTAGTTCATACCCACCAGGTTTATGCCACTACCATTGCCTGCCTTAATTGGGAACTTCCTGCGGTGCATTACCTGGTCGGTCTGTCAGGAAACAAGGTGCCACTTGCGGCCTATGCCACTTATGGCTCACCGGAGCTCTCGGAGAACATTCTCCAGTCGATTGGAAATTACAACGCCTGCCTGTTGGCCAATCACGGTCTGGTGACGGTAGGCGTGGACATCCATGCCGCCTTTTCAACCGCCGAAGAGATTGAGCTGGTAAGCAGGTTATATTACCAGGCAAAGTGTATTGGCAGCCCTGTAATTCTTTCTGATGAGGAGATGAAGGAGGTTATAAAAAAGTTCCACGCCCACGGTAGCCTGTAATTCAATTCCTGGCGGTTTCATTTACCATGCCAGGCAACCAAAGCAGCCTTCATCGAATTTTCTCAACCCAAAGTTTCCCCGAAATGACCTAAATCGGGAATGGCAGTTAAATCACCGCCACCCAGAATGTGGAGAGCAACATCCTTAACCAGCCACCCCGAACAAACAGTTGGTTTTTGCCAATCCTCCACAGATAGCTTTTTCAATAAAGAGAGCAGCTCTGCATGAATTTCCGGAAACAGAGCGGCCACGATCACGGGCTTGGGTGATTCCATGGAGGACTATCCTGTCATGAATCAATAGGTCAATTTTTCCGGCCTGGCCTCCACCCTCTTCCGGAAGACCCAGTAGGTCCAGCCCTGGTAAGCCAGCACGATCGGCACGAAGATGGCTGCTACTATCGTCATCACCTTGAGCGTATAAGGGCTCGAGGCCGCATTCGTGATCGTCAGGTTCCAATCCGGGTTAAGCGTGGAAATCAGGATGCGCGGGTACAGGCCCATAAATACCATCACGGTCGCGAAAACAATGGTTGATGCCCCCGCAACAAAAGCCCATCCGCTCTTCCCACTCCGGATCAGCCAACCGGTGACAAGCAGGGCAATTGCCGCCACTATCGCCGGGATTAGGCCGTTAAGGGGAGATTTCGTTAAGATATCAGTCGCGAAGAATGTCCAGAGGAGAAAAGCCACGGTCAAACCGGTCGCAATGATCCAAGCAGTCCATGCAACCTTCCGTGCGCGCAGCGCAATTTCATCGGGAGCCTTCAAGGTCAGGAAATTGGCGCCATGGAAAAGAAAAAGCGCGATAAACACCAATCCACCCAGCAACGCGTAGGGGTTCAGCAACGGCAACAGACCGCCGTAGTAATTCATATCCTGCTGGATGGCAAAGCCGCGCATCAAATTGGCGACGGTAACACCCCACAATAAGGCCGGGAGCAGGCTGCCGGTGAAAATCGCCCAGTCCCACAGAGTCCGCCAACCCTTATCGTCACGCTTGCCGCGGAACTCGAAAGCCACACCGCGCAATATCAGAGCCACCAGCATGAGAATTAGTGCCAGATAGAATCCGCTGAACAGGGTGGCATAGACTTGCGGGAAGGAAGCAAACAGCGCTCCGCCAGCCGTGATCATCCAGACTTCGTTCCCATCCCAGACAGGGCCAATCGTATTGATGATACTGCGGCGTTCCATATCATCCCTGCCAAGGAACGGCATTAGCATACCCACCCCATAATCAAAGCCCTCCAGGAAGAAGAAACCGGTGAACAGAATCGCGACCAGGATAAACCAGACAGTATTGAGGCTCATTTTTGCTGCTCTCCTTATTCCGCGGTCTCTTCGACTTTGGGCTCTGCGATACCAGCGCGATAAATCAACCGGGCAGTTACCGCAATTAATGCGCCCAGGAGCACTATAAACAGCACCAGCGAGAACAGTACATCCCCGGTGGTAAGGTTGGGGGATACCGCCTGTTGTGTTTTTTGCAGGCCATACACAATCCAGGGCTGTCGGTCCTCTTCGGTTAATATCCAGCCGCAAGTACTGGCGATATATGGTAGTGCCATTGCCGGTAATAGGATCTTCAAGAAAAGCAGGTTTTTATTCAAAACCTTGATCACTGGTTTGAGGATTGCCAGTAACGCCAACAGCGCCATCAGGAACCCGACACCGACCATGATCCGGAATGTCCAGAAGGTGATTGCCACTGGTGGAATATAGTTCCCTGGCCCATATTTGGCTACTGCCTCGGCTTGCAAATCTTTCAGGCCTTCCACCCCTCCCTCGAATTTACTATAAAGCAGGAAGGACAGGGCTTTGGGAACGCGGACTTCGAACGGATTATCTTCATTTTTCTGGTCAATACTGGCAACTACAACAAAATCCGCCGCCGGGGACTCGTTCTGCCAGATGGCTTCTGCCGCGCTGATTTTCATGGGTTGGACCTTTTCCAGGTACTTGCCTTGAGCATCCCCCACCAGGATCACCGCAACCACGCCGATCAGCGCATAGATTGCCGCCCATTTGAAAGAACGTTGAAACAATGCCAACTCGCCCTCTTTGTTTTTCAAGAGATGCCAGGCACAGAAACCCAGCACAATGAACCCGGCCGTTGTAATCCCATCCGCTAATACGTGCAGAAACTGGTAGGGCAAATTCGGGTTCGTCACCAATGCCCAGAAGCTGGTCATGACCGCCCGGCCATTTTCAATGGCATATCCAACCGGGTTCTGCATGAAGGAGTTGGCGATCAGGATCCATAGCGCCGACAGGTTGGAAGCAATCGCCACTAGCCAGATGGTCGCCAGGTGTAATTTTTTTGAAAGCCTGTCCCAGCCAAACACCCACAGGCCGATAAAAGTGGACTCCAGGTAGAACGCCAGTAACGCTTCAATCGCCAGTGGAGCGCCAAAAATATCCCCCATGAAACGGGCGTACCCGGACCAGTTCATGCCGAAGTGGAATTCCTGCACGATGCCGGTCACCACGCCGGCCGCGAAATTGATCAGGAAAACCTTGCCCCAAAACCTGACCATGCGTTTATAGGTCTCGTCACCCGTCGCGACATACATGCTTTCAAAGACTGCCAACAGGATGGATAGTCCCAGCGTGAGCGGGACAAGGAAGAAGTGAAAGATCGTTGTGACTGCAAATTGCCAGCGGGATAATATGAGTGAGTCCACCTTTTATTCTCCTATTACATGGAATTGATGGAGCTGCAGCGAATTCGTCTGACAATAGACGCAGATAAAAATTATTCGCTGATAATCCTTTTTACCACAAAATTATTCCTTTGGGGAAGATATTGGTCCTATTCCAAGCGCGTGACAAGGTCAGGACAGCCAATTTGCACCGGCCTCACCAAAGTCAGCACCTGCCATGGACTCGGGGGCTCAAGTCGGGCAGGTTGATAATTTTCGATTACTTGTTCAGGCTGATCAAGTAAGCAATCACATCCGCGATTTGTTGTTGGGTCAGGCCGTTTTGTGCTCCGAAGGGAGGCATAAGGCGGGCCGGGTTGACGCCCGAAGGAGTCGAGCCATTTTGGATGAAGAGGTCAATATTGGCAGCATTAGCCTTATCATCCAAACTGACCAGGCTCGGGTCAATTGGGTTTAGTGGTGGCACGGTACCATCATCGGAACCCGGATTTAGCACATTCCCCTGTCCATCGACGCCATGGCATAACTGGCATTGATTGATATATACCTGCTTTCCAGCCACCGGATCTCCAGTCAGGTTGGCAGCCTCTCCCGGTCCCCCGGAATTGCTTGGTGCAGCAATCTCGTTTTCATCAGGCGTGGCAGTGGGCCCGGCATTCGCAACGCTAACCGGTAACCCGGCCAACACAATTGGCCCTGCAGCAGGCACACTTTTCGATTGGCGGCCATATGGCATTTGCCGGAGGACAAATAATGCCTGGTTCAGCTTGGAGGATGACCAGTTTCCTCCTCCCAGGATATCCACCCCGGTTGCGCTGCCCGAAACACGCTGAGATCCTGCTCTCACTCCGGCATAGCTGCTCAGGTCCAATTGGGCAGAATCGGCCGAGGACAAATTGGCGTTATGGCAGGCTGTACAAGCCAGGGCACCTGGATACCACAAATTGGATTGCGTGAAAAGCGGTTGCACATCAGTAAATGTCGCTTGACAACCAACACCATTCATGTCAGAAAACAAAAACGGTTGTGTTTCCGGAGAACCGGCTGAAACCCAGGCCGAGAGCAGCGCCTCGGCTGTTACCGTACAGTTCTCCGAGCTGGATGAAGAAGCAAAGGGTATACCGTTGGTCTGCAGTGCGGCTGGCACCAATGTGGGAATCGGTGTATGGACCAACCGGGACCGTCCACCTGTCATGCAATTATTCCGGTAACTACAACTCCCGACATATAATGATCCGGCGAAAATAACCACCAGGGCTATCAGGATGAACCCAAGAATGAGCACCCAGATCTTAAAATGTCGTATCATAAATAGTATTCCTCCTTACTTGAAGGAGCGGGTTGGATGCACTCATTTTAGCGTCCTCATGTAGTTCACCACATCCCAACGTTCGCTTACTATCAGGTTCTCATTCAAGGCAGGCATTTTCCCGGGTACACCGGTGGAAATAATGAAAAAGATTCCACCGTCTGTGAATGAATGAATTGGAAAACTGGTCAGGTCAAAAGGCTTGTTTTGCAGGTGGGAGGCAATCGGTCCATTACCCTTTCCATCTGTCCCGTGACACAAGGCACAATTGATATTGTATAGTTCCTCCCCACGTGAGACGGAGGCCTGGTCGGGTTTGATGGGATTCGACGGTATACCCAGAGCCAGACTATAAGCAGCGCCTTCAACCGGAATCGCGTCGGTCGGGACCGGCAATGGGTGGCTCATCGGCTGGAAAGACGGTTGGATCTGCATGAAAGTGACCCAATCGATCTTGATAATATCAAAAGCAAACAGTTCCACCACCCCCAGGAAGATCAACACCAACAGCCCAGCAATGATCAAACGTTTAAAGGCAGGGTTCATAGAATCGTTGCCTCCACCGGTCTGACCTGTTCCGCACCCATGGAGCGCATGGCATCTTCAAATTGCGTCTGCTGTTCAACCGGGCATGGAAAGACTACTGCGATCATGCCATCGCTGATTTCCGGTACGTACACTTTTGGTTCATAAGAGGGCAAACGGCCAGCCAGGAGCAATCCCAGGAAGGCAGAACCCATTAAACCCAACATGGCCAGCTCAAAGCCGACAATTAAAAATGGCGGAAATGGGTACACCGGTTGACCGCCTACTTGAAGAGGATATAATCCCGGAATCCCAAAAATCAGGAACAGAGCTGCTACCAACCCGATCATGGCGCCCCCCAGCGCCAGGCGGGGTATGAATGTTGGAAGCTTGGGCCGTCCCAGGACTTCTTGGTTGAATGGAATACCGGAAATGATCTCCATTTTTTCGTCTACGATTCCCATTGCATGCAATTTATCAATTGCATTGACAGTCGGGTCAATTTCCGTAAAAAGAGCCAGAAGAGTCAAGGTATCAGCCATATTGCCATCCTTGCCTTAATCAAAGTTACTCGTGGACGTGACCACAGCTTTCCCAACTTTGCGCAAAACGTGGGCAGTCTGTCCTTCCTGGACTTCCCAAACCGGTATCAACGGTATCAGCCGTGAGGCGAGCATATAGAGCAACAAGAATAAGGCAAAGGTACCAATCGTGAGGGGAATCTCAATACTCGGTTTGTATAACCGCCAGGTGAATGGCATGCGGGTAATGGTCAGGGAACCAGGGATGATAATGAAACGTTCTATCCACATTCCAATATTGATCACAATCCCGATTATCAACATCAACAAAGGTGTACTTCGCCATTTCTTATTCCATAGAATTGCCCAGGGAATGACGATGTTACAGATTAACAAAGTTACCCATACAAAGGCGAATGGTCCTTGTGAGTGAAAATCCATTAATAGTTTATCGAACTTATTTCCTCCATACCATGGCACAAGATAATCATTGAAGAAAAAGTAAGCCCAGGTCAACGAAACGATCAGGCTCAATTTACCCAGGAACTCGAAATGCTCAGGCCGGATAAAGTATTTCATATTCTTCATGGTTGACCGGATTACAAAGAGAACTATCATCACCGCCGCGATACCAGAGTAAAGAGCCCCGACTACAAAATAGGGGCCAAAAATGGATGAACTCCAGCCAGGGCGGGTTGACATGGCGAAGTCCCAGGAGACAACGGTATGAACGGAGAACATGACCGGGATGATCGCAAATGCAAAGATATTCATGGCCGTTTTCAAATGCTTCCATTCGACTTCAGTCCCGCGGAAACCCAGGGAAAGGTATCGATAAAAGATTTTTCGCCAACCTGTTGAACGGTCGCGTGCCATTGCCAGGTCAGGGATAAGCGGCATGAAGATATAGAGCGTGCTGGCAATGACGTATGTGGTAATCGCCATAAAGTCCCACATCAAGGGCGAGTGGAAGTTTGGCCAGAGGTCACGTCCATTTGGATAGGGAACCAACCAGTAAGCCAGCCAGACACGTCCTAGGTGCAAAAAAATACAGATGGCTGCCTGGATCAGTCCAAAAGTGGTCATCAATTCGGCCGCGCGCGTATAAGGGCGGCGTATTTCGTATTTCATCACCCGCAAAAGAGCCGAGATGAACGTCCCGGCATGGCTGATGCCAATCCAGAAGACCATGTCAACGATGAAAATTCCCCAGTATACGGGACGGTTCAGCCCGGTCACGCCCATACCATTCACAATCATATATCCCCATGCCCCCACCAGGGCGAACAGGACGGTCAAAACCAGGAAAACCACCACTCCCCAGAACTTTTTACTGGTTTTATGCATCGACTCCATGACCATGGCATTCATTTCGCCCCTCGGCCGCGGGTCGTACATCAAGTGTTCGCGTGGATTCTCAGGTTCGCCAGCGGATGCTCCAGGCAGTGCAATTGATTCAGCCGTTGTGGCCATGGTTTGAATCTCCCGTTAGATAGATAACTTTGGGTTGGGTGCCGAGTTCTTCCAATAATTGAATTGCGCGACCCTGTTTGGCAAGTTGACTGACCCGGCTGTTCGGATCATCCAACCGGCCAAAAACGATGGCGTAGGCCGGGCAGGCTTGTACACAGGCGGGCTCAACCTCGCCATCCTGCACTTGCCGGCCTTCCATCTGAGCCGTTTCTTCGGTCCGCCGGATACGCTGGATGCAAAACGTACACTTCTCCATTATTCCCCTTCGCCTCACGGTCACATCCGGGTTAAGCTGGTTGTTCAACGGTACCGGTCGTGAATAATCACGCCAGTTGAAGACACGTACTTGATAAGGACAGTTATTGGCGCAATAGCGAGTCCCGACACAACGGTTATAGATCTGGGCATTAATATCTTCAGAATCGGAATGGACGGAGGCGTAAACAGGGCAGGTTGACTCGCAAGGGGCATTGCCACACTGCTGGCAGACTATCGGTTGGAAATTGGTGGAAACAGCCGGATATTGACCGGTCCAGAAACGCTCGGTATGAATCCATTGCATACTGCGTCCGATGCTGACATCCTGTTCGCCGATGAAAGAAATATTATTTTCCATTGCGCAGGCAGTCACGCAGGCCTGGCATCCCATGCAGAGGTCCTGGTCGATCACCATGCCCCATTTTGAAGGGGTGTTCGTGCTTATCAATCCAGACATAGCAGACTCCTAAGGTGTGCCGTATACGCCCAGGTGACTCTCAAAGCGTGCCAAAGTAACTTGTTGGCCGGTCTTCTCGATTTTGACCTTAACCGAGGCCAATGCCAGGTCGCCAGCCGCATTGACACGTGTGCCGAGCAATTTGGCCAGGTTGGCGCCCCGGTTTTGAGCGTACCGCCCGTAAGCAGTATGGCCCTGTCCAAATGGCATGGCGATCGTGTCAGGACGGATGGCCGGATAGCGATAGACAGAAGCTTGCACTTCCCCGAAAGGACTGGTGAGCTTTACCACGTCATCGTCGGCGATGCCCAGCTTATCGGCTGTATCCGGGTTGATCTCTACCCAAGTATTCCAGACCACCGTGGTTGTTGGATCAGGTGTCTCTTGCAGCCAGGGTTTGTTGGATCCGCTGCCATCGCTCAGAAGCGTGGAAAAGAAAGGCATCAGGTAGAATTCGCCTTCTCCATCGAATACGGGGGCAGCCTGGCTAAGACTGCCCGCCAAGGCATTCTGTGCTGCGGGACTGCCCAAACCGGCTGTCTGGTTCCACCATCCACCATTTTGCTGCCATAATTCCCAGAAGGAATTGATGTCCTGGGCGACAAAGAAGCCTGCCTGTGAAACAAGGCCGGCAAGGGCTTGTTGCAAGTACTCAACCTCATCCTTATAGGGCACGGTGTTAGCAAGATCCCCCCCAATCGCCTGTACGGCTGCCAGAAGCACATCCGCGGTAGCACGCGTATCATACAACGGAGCCACCACCGGCTGCAGGCCGGAAATGACCGGACGGTCTGCACCGGTAATGATCTTCTGATAGCCCCAGGCTTCCAGGCCGGTGTGATCGGGGAAGATGTAGTCGGCTTGCATGGCAGTTTCATCTGGAAAGGATGCAAAAGAAACCACCAAAGGAACCTTGGCCAGGGCCTGGACAAATTTCAATGAAGCTGGCAATTCGTAGACCGGGTTGATGCCATGAATGAATAATGCTTTGACGCTTCCACTTTCCATCCGTTGAACCAGGTCCTGCATGTCAGTTAAAGTATTGGGTATATTGGGATTGGCATCATTAACTGGTAAGCTGGGGGTTAAAAAGACTCCACCTGCCTGACCAAGGTTGTTCATCAGGACATTTAACGTCAGGATTGCCGCGCCCGCCTCCAGGCCATTACTGGCCGCCAGTGCTGGTCCGCCGGGGATCGCCAGGGAATGCCCGGATGCCGAAAAAAGTTGAGCAAGCCGCCGCAGATCGCTGTCACTCACCCCGGAGACTTTGACAACCCCGGAAACATCCACATTCTGATAAGCACCCGGGATTGCGCCACCACTTCCCTCTGCAATCAGCCGGCCAATGGCAAGCGCCACCAACCCTTCCGTGCCTGGTGCAACCGGGATCCATTCATCAGCCACTGCCGCGGTCTGGGACATGCGCGGTTCGAACTGCACCAGGTAACCACGCCTTCCCAAGTGACCCTGGCGCATCGTTGAAAACCCACGTGCATACGCTACGGGGGAATGATAGGTTTCGAGAAAGTTGGCGCCGAATGAGAAAGTCATATCGGCATTGGCAAGGTCAAAAAATGGCAAAGCCGGGATGCCAAAGATCTGGTCGGCTGCCTTCGCCAGAGTGGCCCGGGCTTCAACAGTCTCGAATGCACTATAGCGCAAAGGCGCTGGAGATCCCAGGGATGTGGTTATCTCCGTGACGAGATCGGCCAGGTGATCGGACGTGAGACCAAGCAGGAAGGCAATTTCTCCCGGTTGGTTCTTTGTCAGTGCCTGGCTGACCACTTTGATGGCATCATCCCAGGTTGTTTTACTCAGGGCTTCGGCCCCGCGTTGGGAACGGTTGGCCGGAAACTGTATCCGGTCAGGGTTATAAAGGCCTTGAAGTGCAGTCTGTCCACGGGCGCAGGTCCTGCCCAGGCTGACCGGATGATTCTTATTGCCTTCGATTTTGATGGCCCGTCCCTGCATGGTGCGGACAACCATCCCGCAACCCGCCGGGCACTCACGACAGGCAGTGGCATAATACGTACTGACGCCGTTATAAGTGTATTCCGGCATCTGTATATAAGGTTCACGCGTGACATAGCGGGATAGTGGACCACAACCCGTCAGGATGGCTGCCGCGACACCCACACCACTTAATTTAAGAAAATCTCGCCGGGAAATTTGACTGCTCATTCTTCGGTCCTTTCGTGCCCGGTCATTTATGGCATGTCAGACAATCGGTCAGTCTTGCTAGCATAACGGGATTGTTTTTGTAGCGTGTGCGATGGCAGTCCAAACACCAACCCATATTCATCTCTTGCGGCACGGCGAGGGTCATTTGGCCGACCTCTCCATGGCAATTCTCACAATTAAGACCGGCTGCAATGTGTGGACTATGGCTAAAGAAAACAAAGTCAGGCAAAATAGCCACCGGCACCCAGGTGATGGGTCGGTTATTCTTAATATAGCTTGCCAGTATGCTCAATTGGAGTCTGGTTTGGGCGTCGGTACTGGGGTTGGCGATCTGTTGGTGGCAGGCAGCACATAATGAAAGAGTGGGCAAGCCGGCTGTGTCTCCCTTCAAAGCTCCCGAATGGCAGAACAGGCACGGTATTCCCAGGCCCACGTGCTTGGTATGAGAGAATTGGATCGGTTGGGGTGGAGGCAATTGAGTCTGGCGAATGCCAAATACCGCGCCTCCCAGCAAGACCAGGCCGGCCAATCCCAGTCCGATCCGGACAAGTGGCATCTTTAATAACCTGGAAATTAAACGACCAAAGGGATTTTCCTGATTAGGCAGACCAGATTGATTTTCCACCGTTCCACTTCTTTCTGAAGTGAATTTCTTCATGCAGCGATTATGCGGGGTTCTGCTTCAATGCTTAACGAGGCACACCAGGAACGTTATTATTATAATTATTATAAGAGGGTTTGCACAGTCTCAACCTTAAAATATTGAGAGTTGGTGGATTAAATTATTCTTCCTTTTCTGGATTCTCGCTGGACGCACGGTTACGACCCGGCACGCTTGACACCTGCACTTTATCCACCCGTTTGTCGTCCATTTCCATCACTTCGAAATACAGGCCATTCCAATCAAATTGATCGGCGGGCTGTGGGATGCGTCCCAGTTGCATCATGACAAACCCGCCCAATGTTTCGTATTCTTCTTCGTCTGGCAGATGGCGAAGATTGAATATTTCCTTGAATTCATCATTCGGAAGCATCCCGTCCAATAGCCAGGAGCCGTCCTGGCGCTGGGTGGCCTGTGGCCCGCCCTCGAACGCTCCCACAATTTCCTCCAGAATATCGGCCAGCGTGATCAAACCCTGCACCACGCCAAACTCATCCACGACCAGCATGAGTTCGCGTTTGGATTCCCGGAACATTTCAAGCGCCCGCGAGCCAAAGGCGGTCTCCGGGATATGGATTGGTGGCCTGGCAATTTGCCTGAGTTCACTGCCGTTTTTTAGCTCGGCCAGCAACAGGTCTTTGGCTTTTACGACGCCCAGGACGTTATCCAGACTGTCTTCCGCCACAGGAAAACGCGAAAATGGACTCTCCTGGACTTTCCGCCGAATCTCTGCCAATGTGTCATTCACATCCAGCCAGACGATTTCGTTGCGCGGGGTCATCAAGGCATTCACGCGCTGATCGGAGAGCGAGAAGACCCCCTCCACCATATCCTGCTCGGCTTCCTTAAAAACACCTGCCTGGGTACCTTCATCCAACTGGACCAATAATTCCTCCTCCGTCACCGGCAGTTCCTGGCTTGGCTTGACCCCCAGCATGCGCAGGACCAGGTCGGATGATTTTTCCAAAAGCCATACCACCGGTGAAAAGAGTGTAGAGATAAAGCTCATAAAACCGGCGATCATGGAAGCAACTTTTTCAGTGTCATGCAAGGCCAGTCGTTTAGGAACCAGTTCGCCTATCAGCATGGAAAAAAAAGTGATCAGGATGACCACAACGGCCAGACTGACGGGGTGCGCGTAGGGCAGTAATGCTGGGACTCTGTCCATCTCCGCAGCCAGGGGGTTCGCGAAAACCGCGCCGCCCACCGCACCCGTCAGCACACCGATCAGCGTTATTCCAATCTGCACGGTCGGCAGGAAACGGTTGGGGGTTTCCGCCAGGTTCAGCGCCTTGCGTGCTTTTGCGTCCCCTCCATTGGCACGTTGCTGCAAGCGGACTTTGCGGCTGGCCAGGATGGCGGTCTCCGACATGGCAAAAAAACCATTCAGAAGGATGAGAAATAATACGATTAAGATTTCGAAGCCGATATTCATATAAAAACGGACAGGTTGAAAGGTCTGTCACATATATTGTACTAGAGATATAAGACAATTGAAAACTGCTATACCTACTTTACTTCAAGCCCTTCACCAGTAAACGCTTCCCCGACCACCCAGGCCGGTTGGCCGACTTCCCCAGCTCGCTTCAGGAAACCTTCCAGCTTTCTGCGGGGGACAGCCAGGAGCAGGCCGCCACTGGTCTGCGGGTCAAACAGAAGCATGCGTGTTTCTTCAGGAATATCCGGTGAAAACCGGACCATTGGCCCGAAGTGCTTGAGGTTATCGAAAAGGCCGCCGGCAAATGCCCTCATTCCAGCATATTTATGGGCACAAGATACGAATGGCAGTTTATCAACGAAGAAACGCATGCCAACGCCGCTGGCCGCTGCCATTTCCGAGGCGTGACCCAGCAGGCTGAATCCAGTCACATCCGTACCGCCGCGCAGGTGGAACTCCACCGCCAGGGCGCCGGCCTCCTTGTTCAGCCGTTTCATCCACGCCACCACTTCAGCCACATCTTCCGGGGCAGCTTTTTGCTGTTTCAAGGCCGTGGTCGTCATACCAAAGCCAAGCGGCTTGGTCAGCACGAGCATATCCCCCGGGTGTACCCCACCTTTGGTGAGCATCCTTTTCGGATTGACAAAACCCAGTACCACCAGGCCATATTTTGGCTCTTTATCCTGGACGGTATGTCCCCCTGCGATGACAACACCGGCTTCACGTGCTTTCTCTGCGCCACCACGCAGGATCTCTCCGTTGATTTCCGCTGACAGGTCCGGAATGAAGGCAGCCACATTCAGCGCCAGGAACGGCTGGCCGCCCATGGCGTAAATATCCGAAATGCTGTTGGCTGCCGCGATGCTGCCAAAATCGTACGGATCGTCCACCACCGGCGTGAAAAAGTCGGTCGTCACCACCAGGGCGCGGCGTGCATCCAACCTCCAGACAGCCGCATCGTCGGGTTTATCAAGCCCGACCAGCAAATCCGGGTAAGCATGTGAGTCAAAGATATGTTCAACCGGGCGCAGAACCTGTGCCAGCGTTTCCGCATTCAGCTTGGAGGCTCAACCCGCGCAGTTCGAATAACTGGTCAGGCGGATTTGCCGTCCGGTTGGATATACATCCGACATGGAAACTCCTCACATTACAATAAGACTACGATGTGGCGACTTTAGTAGCTAATTGATTTATCAACTCTCCCCATTATGCCATATTTAACACCGAGGTGTACATGTCATTGCTGAAGAGCGAAAAATCCCGCCACGACAAGTACGTCCTTGCTATGATCAATTTCCAGGCTTCCGGGTAGTAATAACCCTTCCAACTGTTTGAACACATCAATATAATAAAGAGCACATTCGGATATAAATTGCTTTTTCCGCTGGGGATCTTATTTCCTTACCACCAGTTACGAATAAAGCCACCGAATGCTCTTTCGGAGAAAAATCATGAATAGTTTAATGATGAATGGCATGGAGATGGCTGATGATTTGCTGTCATTTACGCAGGATCTGGTGCGAATAAAAAGTTTTTCCGGCCAGGAAGAGCAGGTAGCCAGGTTAATTGAATCAAAAATGGCAGCTTTGGGTTATGACGAGGTTAAGATCGACCGCTTCGGTAATGTTCTGGGACGAATTGGTTACGGCGAGAAGGTTGTTCTGTTTGATTCCCATACCGATACGGTAAATGTGTTCGATGACGAACTGTGGGATGTGCCGCCATTTAGTGGTGAAGTGGTGGATGGCTATCTCTGGGGGCGCGGTTCGGTCGATATGAAATCCGGCCTGGCCGCATCGCTCTATGCTGTGGCTATCGCAAAGAACCGGGGATTGGCATCCGGAAAGACGGTTTATGTATCCTGTACAGTTTTCGAAGAGGATTGTGACGGAGAAGGGCTCAGGCATCTGCTCGAAGAGTGCCATGTCAGGCCGGATTATGCGATTGTCTGCGAACCTTCATCCAATACCATTGTCACAGGGCATAAAGGCAAAGCCCAGATTATTATCAAAACACAAGGAATCTCGGCCCATGGCTCTGCGCCTGAAAAGGGCTTGAATGCAATTTACGAGATGGCAGAGATTATTCAACGGATCGAGCAAACCAACCAGAAACTCATGCAAAAGGCCGGCCGGAAAAGCACGCTGGTCCTGTCGAAAATTTCCAGTACCAGCGTTTCTTTAAATGCAGTGCCATCTGCATGTGAAGTTTACATTGATCGCAGAATGGTCGTCGGCGAAACAGAACAAACCATCCGGGACGAAATGGACCGGCTCATTGCGGACAAGCATGCCACCTGGGAGATTGGAACCCTGCGAAGGCATACATGGACAGGTGAAGAATTAACCTACGAACCATTCCACCTGGCCTGGGAAATCAGTTTACAGCATCCTCTTTCAAAGACATTTATTGAGGCGTATTCTGAAACCTTCGGACATTCCCCGGATAAGTACGATTTTTGGGATTTCAGCACCAATGCGGTGGCATTGATCAGGTTGGGAATCCCCACCATTGGTTTTGGACCCGGTGAATATAAACTGGCGCATATGCGTAACGAAAAATGTGAAGTCAACCAAATCATTGATGCTTGCGCAGTTTTTGTCAGGGTAATCCACATGCTGTAGAAGGATTTTCCTTATTAACTGGCGACCAACGGGTGGAATTCAGAACCCGGGATTGGGCTTACAAAACAACCCTGACAAGCATGTTCACCCAAATGACATTCGTGGCATTTGTAGACTTATGTTATTGGCATTAAATCGTCTAATGATGGAACCGCCTTCAGTGCTGGACGTATATCTAACAGGAAGTTAATACAATCTACCCAACCTTGTTGTATAATCATTTTGGTGATTCCGGAAAGGATTTTCCCATGAATACACTTGTCAATCCTGATATTGCCTACCTTCTGCTCATGTTCGGTTCCATCTTTTTAATGATGGCCATCGTGACACCTGGTACGCACCTCCTGGAAGGCGGCGCGCTGCTCCTGCTCGCAGCTGCCGGCTACGAGGTCTATAACCTGGGTTTCAACGGATGGGCGTTGATCGTCCTGGTATTGGCGCTCGTCCCGTTCATCTACTCCATCCAAAAATCCGGTCGTGAATGGGCTCTGGCAATAAGCATCTTGGCCTTGATCGTTGGTTCCCTCTACCTGTTCCCAGGGACAGGCATTTTGCCAGCCGTCAACCCCATTCTGGCAGTTGTAGTTTCAGCATTGAGTGCCATTTTCATATGGTTTATCGTCCGAAAAGGCATGCAGGCATTTCACGCCCGCCCCCTGCAGGACCTTCAGAATTTGATCGGTCAGGCCGGTCAGGCTAAGACCGAGATATTCGATGGTGGCTCGGTGCAGGTGGCCAGCGAACTATGGAGTGCCCGCAGCGAGCAATCCATTCCAGCCGGTTGCCGGGTCCGTGTAGTTAGCCGGGAAGGTTTCACTCTGATCGTCGAACGCGACGAGCAGTTAAAAAAATGATTGAACCATATTCAGTTCTCTAAGGAGGAACAAATGGCTACATCAACATATTTGCTTTGCGGAGTTGCATTCGTTATTGTCGTGGTGGTGATATTCCTTTTCAACGCCATCCGTGTCGTCAACGAGTACCAGCGCCTGGTGGTCTTTCGCCTGGGACGCTGCATTGGGACAAAAGGACCTGGCCTGGTCTTGCTCATCCCAATCATTGACCGCCCTGTCAAAGCAGATTTGCGCGAGCAGATCCGTGAGGTACCCCACCAGGTTTCCATCACCAAGGATAATGCTCCCATCTCAATTGACTTCTTGTGGTATTTCAAGGTGATGGATCCGACCCTCAGCGTGGTTGGCGTCGGCAACTTTGAACTCTCGGCAGCCGGAATGGCCACCACCACCCTACGGTCCGTCATCGGTGGAATTCCTCTGGATGAGGTGCTTTCCCAACGAGAAAACATCAACCAGACCTTGCGCGTAAAACTGGATGAAGTCACTGAACGCTGGGGCGTCAAGGTCACCAACGTCGAGATCCGCGAGATCATCCCGCCCAAGGACGTCCAGGATGCCATGAACAAGCAGATGTCTGCCGAGCGGATCCGCCGCGCTGTCGTGACGGAATCGACCGGCACGCGCGAGGCCGCCATCAACGTGGCCGAGGGTGAGAAGCAGGCCGCCATCCTCAAAGCCGAAGGCGGAAAACAGGCCGCCATCCTGGAGGCTGAAGGCCAGAAGCAGGCGCAGGTGCTCAAGGCCGAGGGCTTCTCGGTTGCCTTGGAGAAGATCTTTGCCGCCGCCAAGACCATTGATCAGAAGACCATGACCCTGCAATACTTCGAAACTCTCAAGAGCGTCGGAATGGGTGCCTCCACCAAGTTCATCTTCCCGATGGAGTTCACCAGCATGTTGACCGATTTCGTCAAAGGAAAAGAATAATATCGGAAAGAAGTAAGAAGTAATCAGGAAAACGGCATCAGGAAAGGGTAAAATAGAAGTCTCCCGCCCATAGCGGGAGACTTCTTCCTAATTACCTTTACCTTCTTACCAAATCTTGGTTCTCTGCTTTCTTTCTTATGGACATCCTCCCCGCCAACCTGCGCGACCTGGGTCAGTTGCGACATGTGGAACAAACCTGTTTCCCCAAGGATGCCTGGCCCTTGCTTGATCTCGTAGCAGTTCTCACCTTCCCGGAAGTAGTCCGGTTGAAAGCAATAGTGGATGGCCGTATGGTCGGCTTTATCGCCGGGGACCCGCGCCGTTCCGAGGGCATGGCCTGGATCGCTACGCTGGGAGTCCTGCCGGAATACCGCCGGCAGGGCATTGCGCGCCTGCTTTTGCTGGAATGTGAACAACGACTGAACTCCGCCCGCCTGCGCCTGTGCGTACGGCTGGAAAACACCCCCGCCATCCAATTGTATGAGCAGGAAGGCTACCTGCGCGTCGGCACCTGGACGAAATACTACAATGATGGCGGAGATGCCCTGGTGATGGAAAAAATACAGGTTATCAAGGAGTAGAAATAAAATCCAAAACCATCGTTTTCATCCACGGCATGTACATGACCCCGCTTTGCTGGGAACATTGGCTGGACTATTTTCAGGCAAAAGGATACCACTGCATTGCTCCAGCCTGGCCTGGCCGGGATAAACCCGTCGAGACGTTGCGGAAAAGCCATCCCGATCCTCAACTGAGCACTCTCACCCTCAGCCAGGTCATTGTGCATTATGTCATTCTGATCAAAATTTTGGATGAAAAACCGATTCTTATCGGCCACTCCATGGGCGGGCTGGTTGTGCAATTGCTGTTGCAGAAATATGTAGGCATCGCCGGGGTTGCCATTGACTCCGCCCCGCCCCAGGGCGTTTTTACCACCGAGCTGCCATTTCTCAGATCCAACTGGCCGCACATAAATCCGTTCGTCTCCCAAGCCAGCCCCATCCAGATGACGCTGGAACGTTTTCAATATACATTCGTCAATAATCTGCCCCTGGAAATACAGCAATCCGCCTACGAAAGGTACGTTGTGCCCGAATCCCGCCGGGTGCCAGCCCAGTCTCTCACGAAAGTTGCCGCCATTAACTTCAGCAACCCCCATCCTCCGCTCCTTCTGGTAGCCGGTTCGAATGACCATCTCATCCCGGCTTCGCTTAACCAGACTAATTATAAGAAGTACAAACGCTCCCCCTCCATAACCGATTTCAAGGAATTTGCTGGCCGAACCCATTTCACCATCGGGCAGCCCGGCTGGGAAGAAGTGGCTAGCACCATTTCTACGTGGCTGGACGAAAAAGCAGGCTAACCTGTAGCTCTGGTCAGCCGCATGATCAAGTCGGCATGCTTGGGAAAATCCCGCAGAAGATCCTCCCGGCTGGCCATATTGAAATTCTCAAATGAGAATGGGGGTGCGCAAACGTTGCTTCCGAAAGCAAAGGGTACACTTGCAAGAATTTCCGCAGCTTGCCAGTAGCCGGCCGGCACGCTAACCACCGGTTGCTCGCCCGCTGCAAAGTCAGTCCCAAGCTGCAGAATTTGGTGGCTGCCGTCCGGATCGAGCACGTGCACCAGCAGCCGGCCCATGTGGATCAGCCACAATTCCGCATTGTTGTTCACTTTGTGAAACGAAGAGAAAGCGCCGGGCAGAAAGAGCCAGTGACCGGAAGTACGGAATTCATCCCGGTGAGTTTCCACAAACTTGGGACCATCCGGGTGATCGAACCATTCATAACCAGCCAGAATATCATCGAGAATTGCCATTGTGCCTCAGGAGAGTCATTCTACGAGGATTGACTGGACTCACTTGTGCCTTGCCATCCCCCTTACCTTAATGCACCACTCCCAGGAACCTGCCAAACCAGTACCCCAGCTCATCTTCCGCAGGTTTGCCATGCACCGAGGCGGAAGCGTCCTGCAAAGCTGCCGGCGGGTAATACCCCCGGCTGACAAACCCACCCAGCCAGGCGCGCTCGTTGACGGCGCTTAGCAATGCCTGGTAGACGTCCGCCTGCGCCTGTAAATTAACCGGGGCCTGGGATGTTCCTGGTTGGAAAAGCGCCTGCATGGATAAAGTAGCACTGGCTGCGCCGTTCGCCGATGGGTAGGCTGCGGCAAGAATGACCGGTTTGCCCTGCGCGGCCTGGAAAGGTTGGATATCCTTATCCAGCAACTGCCCTGCCGCCGCCTTCAAATCATCCATACTACTCCCGCTCAACGGCGCGTACCAGAGTAGATAGATGCCATCCATGCTCTTGGTAAACGTCGGAACGGACTGCAACCCCGCTGGATAGGAAACTGCCCACAGCACCTGTCCTCTGAAGCGCTGACGGACATCCGCAATAATGGCCTCCCAACGCGTTTCTGCATCCGCCGGTACACCGGAACTGGTTCCATTTACCAGGCCTGCGGGCAGAGCCGGGGTAACCCAGTCACCTCCCAAGATGAGCGCCGATGCGCCAGATTTTGCCGCCAGGTCAGCGTGATAGGCCGCGAAGGCCGCATAAAGACTGAACCAGCTATCCCACCAGGCCGCGTCGCGCGGTGCAGACTGCCACCATGTGGCTGTGTCACTTGGCAAATTTACGCTTGGGAACAACGCCACATTCAGGCTGGAAGCGCGTGCGTGGTTGATGGTGTCGAGCGTGTCCGCCCACAGCGGGTCGGCGCCCGGGATGGGTGAAAAGACCAATGGGTCGGTCCGGCTGATACTCCAGGAGGGTGTTAGCACCAGCCAGTTGGCATACCGGCTCTTTATATCCTGGATGGCCTGCGGCAGCCAGGCTTGCCAGGTTGGGTCATACCCGGCCATAGACTCAACCCCGGCCCAGAAGCCAGCCTGGCGGCTGGTTACTGGCAAGCCCGCTAGCGCAGACGTTGCGGCGGGCTGGAACATGTTCCAACTGTTAACGGTGTCCTGCAAATCCTGCGGTGTCAGGCTGGTGGAAACCGGGCGCCCAGGTTTGCCCTGGGTTGTTTGCAGATCATCCGCCACGCCGCACTGATCGTTTCGGCAATAGCGATACTGAAAATTACCCAGTATATTTAGCGGGCTGTAAAGCTGATAAACCCACTGGTTGTCGCCGCGCGGCCACATCGGCATGGGTTCAGTCCAGCCGTACGGATTGAATTGGATCGAGATGATATCTCCGGCGGGAGTGTTCGCTGGCACATTTACCTCGAACAGGATCGGTGCGGAAGTTCCTGCCTGCCAGGTTTGGATGGTATCCTGAACCTGAAGCGGGCTTTGCGAATCCGGAACAATTAATTGCCGCACGTTAAACGCACCATCCGAGGTATGTTCGGCATTCCAGAAACCATCACCCAGGGTATATTTATAACGGATATCCGCCCCGACCGGCAGGGCCAGGGTGATTCCGTATCGACCATCCGGTAGGGGGGACAAAACGGGCATGCGCGTGGCAACCGTGTTCAAACCACCTTGCAGGTCACCAAAAGTGTCGCCCAGCTGGTAGAGGTTGCCTGCCAGGCGGATCGGTACATTTTGAATGGTGTTGCCCGGCACTGATACTGTAAAAACAACGTTAACCATGCTAGCCCGGGTCAGGGAGAGAGTCACCGGGGTGGATTTTCCTTCTTCGACCCGCGCCCCCTGTTGGAAAGGCTGGTACGCGCCATCAATTGCATATGCTACCATGTTGTGCGTACCAACCGGGAGCTCCTCCAGGTTGAATTTTCCATTTGAGTCGGTCAGTATCTGCTGGCCGCCTGCGGCGATCAGAATATTCGGGATGGGGGCATTGTTGGAGGAATCCACAACCTGGCCGGAAATCCGTCCATCAGGGCTGCTAAATAGTCCATCAGCCCAGGCCGAAACCACGTCATCAACCTCGCCAGGGCCGGTGACCATGTACATGCGGTAGCGCACTGTCTTATCGGCGGAGGTATCTTCCAGGGTGGACAATTTCCCCTGGCGCATGTATCGGTATTTGACAATGCTGTTCATTGCAAACGGGAAGGTGGCGGTATAGTGCAGTGTATCCATGCTCTGCATGGAAATATTGACCGGGTTCAGACCGAGCCCGGTGATCTCGTCCACCACAGACAGGTAAAGTACCTCCCCCGACGGCAGAGGTGCGGGCAAAGTCACATTGAAAGTTATCGCCGCAGAAGGCTGTGGGGTGGAAGTCGGTCCAGATGGAAGTACTGCTACGGGAGCAGTGGCTGGCGGGTTAATTCCAGGAATATTGAGCAACGATAAAGAACAGGCGTTGAGCAACAGCACCAACAGGCTTACAATGGAAAGTAGTCTGCGGGTCGAAAAACAAAGAAAATGAGAGCGCATGCCCCTCCTTTTGGCTTGGAAGCCTTTTCTGCTAATCCTGTTGCTTACTGTGTAAAAATTGCACCACTTCGTTCTCATGGTCAGCCAGGCTGCCCAACACACCATTTACAAAGCGCGGTGCGCTGTCGGATCCAAAGGCCTTGGCCAATTCCACAGCCTCATTAATTGCCACCTTGATAGGCGTCCCCTGCTTGCCTGCGAATTCCCAAGCCGCGATGCGCAATATGTTCCGGTCAACCGCCGCAATCTGGTCCAGCGGCCATTCGGGCGCATACCGCGCCAGGACGGTATCCAGAAGCTCACGCAAGGGCAGCACACCAAAGAGAATCTGGCGGGTGAACTCCGCCAGTTCTTCGGTCTGTGGTTCTTCCTTCAGGCGTTCCTTCAAAACCTGCGCAGGAGGATGGCCGACCATATCAATTTCGTAAAGTGCTTGCAGGGCAATCCCGCGCGCCCTGGTGCGTGCTTTCATAAATGACTATTCCTCGGGCTTGTAATCAATATCCTCGATATGAATATTGACGTGCCCAACCTCCAGCCCGGTCATTTCGACAATGGCACGCGCGACGGTTTGTTGGACGGAGCGGCTGACTTCGCGGATGTTAATATCTCTTTCCAGTATCAGGTACAGGTCCACGATCACATTATTATCTTCAACCACCATCCGGACTCCTTCAAGCCCGCATCCGAACAGGCTGTTTACGCCTCCCTTTACAGGCGCCATGCACTTGACCCCCTCAACCTCCAGTGCTGACATGCGGGCAATGGTAAGGAGTACATCGTGGGTCAGGGTAGTCTTACCGGTGGAACGATAGTCGGCCATTGTGCCTCCATTAATATGCTTGGAATTATAACACCTGTAATAACACGTTAATTTGATTTCGGTCGCAGCCCCAACCCCAATGCCAAACCGCCGAGGACATCCAATATCCCCGCGAACAGGAAGGCATCCTCCCAAAAAGGTAACGGGAACAACCGGATGAGCGTATCGGAATACAGGAATAACCAGGACCCGCCGGTAAAAAACAACTCATGGAAAATCGTAAAGAACTGCCAGAAGCTGGTCGCAGCGAATGCACCGAGCACCACCACCAGCCCGAACGTGAGCCAGCCACCGTGCCGCAGACCGCGTAGATATTCGCGCCACCAGCCTCCTAAGCGCGCCCACAAACCAAGCACCACTAGCAAAAACCAGATCGTGTACCCGATCCATAACACGGGTAAAACCACCTGCTTGACATCGTGCATGTGGCTCAATTCACGCTCGTTGAACAGCGGGGAACCATCCGGAAAGGTCAGGTTCCCGAGGTAGGAAATATCGGCGTTGTTGACCAGATAATCAATGGATAGGGTAGACCAGTGCAAGCGGTCCTGGAGTGTGAAACCATATTCATCGGCAGGGAAGCCAGGCGTGCGATATTCCACTTGTGGAAACGCCGGTGTAAGCAACAGGCGCAGGCCTACAAAGGTCAGCGCAAACGGGATAAAAATAGTGATAAACCAGGCCAGGATTCGTGAGAGGATTTTCATGTTTTTTTCCTAAGAGTCTTTATTTTCGTGAGCTGTTATTTGCTTTGGTTGTTTAGCTTCCTACTTCAACGTGTTCATCTCTCCGTGCAATATGAAATTGAGAATCAGATTATTCGTCATCCACTCAATTGGGGACAGATCGTCCGTAAAAACAATGGTGTGCAAAGGCGCGGGCTGAAGATTGTTCCAAGTCAACGCCATGGAATCGGTCAGCAGGGGGTTCACACCCGGCCGTGCCAGGAATGCCGCCAGGTCGGCCTGCAAGTTCTTCACCGAAGTCGGCTGGAGGGTGGCATACAATATGGAGTTAAAGGTGTTCGGTATATCCATCACGTATATCGAAGGGAACAGGGTACCAATGGTGGTCGCCAGGCCGTTTATCAGCCGCCGGTCGCCGGGAGCGCGGCCTACATTAATAGCCAACGCACCATCCGGTTTCAAATGATCCACTGCGATCTGGAAGAACTCCCGGGTGGTCAGTTGTGGAGGAATATACGGGGGGCGGTAAGCGTCAACACAGATCATGTCATACTTTTGCAAGCTTTTCTCCAACCCCCAGCGCCCGTCCCCAATGATAACGTTCAGATTGGGCAGGTTTAAACCGAAGTATATCCGGCCTACCTGAACAATTTTCGGGTCAATCTCGAAGCCATCTATGGTAACGTTCGGGAAGACTGCCGCAGCCTGGCGGGCAGTGGTACCGGCGGCTAGGCCGACGATGGCTATCCGGGTGATATCCGCAGGCTGGCGGTCTTTGTAGAAAAATGGACCAACCAGAAACTGCTGCCAGGGTCCGCCATATTCGAGCGTGTTCGGGTTGTATTCAGAGTGCCAACCCTGTCCATCATTCAGACGTAGATAACGGGTCCCGTTTATCTCCAATACCTGGATGTAGTTATAAGCCGATTCTGTCTCATAGATCTGGCCGTTGGATCTCTTGATTCCTCTACCACCTCCGAAAACCGCCACCAGGACCAGCGCGACCGGCATGAGCAGGAAGGGCAAGACTGCCCTTCGCCCGGCGCTCAGT
>Ga0187854_10000734_pt1 | contig 37861 bp, 54 predicted proteins | sample June2016WEW_6_15_FD_132445 | JGI IMG/M metagenome (GOLD analysis project Ga0187854, IMG submission 132445) | Peatland microbial communities from SPRUCE experiment site at the Marcell Experimental Forest, Minnesota, USA - June2016WEW_6_150 | ecosystem: Environmental > Terrestrial > Soil >... | reverse complement strand
GGTGCAAACCGGCACGCCATCGGTGAGCGCGGCCAGGTAAGCCGCGCCCCCAGCCTTTTCTATTTCCCACGTGTGGACAGTTTCTCGCAGAGGGTTACGAAATCAATTCCGTGGCCCTCCGCCTTCATTTCCAGCATCGTGCGGTAGATCGTCTGATTCGCTTGGGAATAGAATTCCTGAATGGTCAGTGGTGGGGTGTCCCCGTTGAGGATCGCCTGGTCGAGAAGGATTGCACCGAGGAATGCACGCTCAGCTTCTAGGCTGGCCCAGTGCATTGCGGTTGCGTCTTTGGGCATCGGTCGCTTTCAGGACTGAGAACTGACGACTGAAAACTGAAAACTAAGTTGTTCGACTTCCGGCTGTAACATGCGCAGGGGCAAGGCCGCCGTCCAATAGCACCCGCCATCCCCAATGGCCGCGTTTCTCTCAGCATGTAGATCCGCGCAATGCGTGCAGATAGACTGCCGGTGGTACATGCACCGGACCGTGGACTCGCGACGATGGCACAGTTGGCACCTGGGTTTCTGGTCGGGCGACATAAAGGCTGTCAGCTTTCAGCTCTCAGCTTTCAGCGAACAGGTTGATTGGGAACTTTCAACATCCTTGCGCAACTGGTGAAGCGCGACCTGGTGCGCGCCGGACGAGCAGGCAAAGAGGCCCTGTGGAATCTTTTCGAGCGTCATTCGCACCGCTTCCAGGATTTCAAGCGCTTCAGGGGGCGATAAGGCGCTTGGCATCGCCCACTGGCCCGCGCTCCAGTAGATCCACCGGTCGAGTGAAGTGCTCAAGTAGTCGCCGTTGATGCGCCGCGCATTGACTTCCACGGTGATGATGTATCTCGGTTCCTTCATAATTCACCATTTATCCTTCACACTTTTTACTCCGATAGGCAGTTCGCCGTACTCGGGGTCCGGCGCCTCGTCCTCTTCGTCGTCGGCATCGTAAGGGAAGTCGTCCATGAAGAAGCTCTCAGCTATCAGCCCTCAGCTATCAGCGAACCGGCCTTGCCGAAGGGTATCCACCAAAAGAGATTTCGGCGAAAAACTTGCGCCGCGTCTTGCGGCAACTCGCGCAGTGGCGCGGGGGCGTGTAACCCTTCTGTGCGTAATAGCGCTGCTCGCCTGGGGAGAACACAAATTCGTCGCCACAGGTGGCGCAAATGATGATTTTAGATTGTGTGGCTGGCGACGGGCTTCCCATCGGCGGTAACTCCTAAAATGTGGATTCCAAAGCAGCGATCGCAGACGCCCGTGGTTTCGCGCTCGCTTGCACTATCCCAAGTCTCCCCACAGCCCGGCGCCAAGCATTTCCACTGCTTGTATTCCCCCAAGGTGAAAGTGCAGCGCACGTCTAGCGATCCGCAACGCCCGCACTTCTCGCCAATCACTCTCTTGCAATAGGCGCATTTTCGCCGCATCGAAAGTCCTCAGTTTTCAGTTCTCAGTTATCAGTAAAAGCGCCCTGCCGCTCCGCCCCGCCCCTGATCGTCTGGTAGTAGCAACCAGGGCGGGGCGGAACGCTATCTGCCGGGAGCGGTCTGGGGGGCCTCCCGGCTTACCGTTAACCGATTCCAGAAGAACACTGACCTTTCTCCCGCATCGGGCTTGGTGCGATCTTGCTTGCCAGAGGCGGGGCGGAGCGGCAGGCGTCGAAAAACAGCAGTCAGCCATCAGCTATCAGCGGTCAGCAAACCCAAGCCTTTAGGCTGAACTCTTATGCTGGGTAATTGGCGTTTTGACGGCGCGTGAACTCTTCGACCGTCTCGGCCTTCGACGGCTCTTGCGCTTTCACGTTCTTATCCGCTAGGGACTTGGCGGCCTCGCGGTCTTCTGCCCGGTCCTCTTTTGCCTGTTGAGCGCGAGCGTCTTTGCGATCTTCTGCCGCGCTTGCAGCCGCAATCGCCTTGTCTTTCTGTTGCTGTGTTGCCATGATTGTTTCTCCTTTTCTTTGCTCTTTGCTAATAGCTGAGAGCTGACAGCTACTTTGGTGCCGGTGTTACGGGCGTCTGAAGCGGCACTAGGGCTTCGTCTATCGGCTGGCCCTTTATGGCTTGGTACGCTGCCGCCGCCTTCTGGTAAACGGCAATCAGCGCTTCGGCGATTTCGGCGCCTTCGCCCACCACATTGCCTTTTTCCACTTCAGCCAAGGCTTGAGAGGCTAGCTGCATAATCAAAATGATAAACGCTACGCTCATGGTTTCTTGCCTCCCTTCTTGATGAGATTTTGCAGGTTGGTAATCGCCGTGGTGAGGCTGGAGAGCGCGGCTTCGAGCGCAGCGGTTTCAGCGGCGGGCGCTGCCGCACCAGGCGCGAGAGATTCTACCGTGTGCCGGTAAGTGAGCCATGCGCCGCGCGCCGTGTTGTAAGCCGCCACCGTGTCATTGACCACCTGGGTTGCGGACGCCGGCAGAGTGCCCGCCGCAACGTCTGCCTTCGCTTGGTTGATGGCAGCGTTGGCCGTGATTAGGGCGTCGTAGGTCGTGCTGTCGAGTTGGCTCACCGCGTTGGGATGGATCGCGGGCGCACAAGCGTAAAGCACTATAAGCAGCACAGCAACGCAACTTTCAATCAGGAAAATATGTTGCCTTCTCTTTGTCATGTGTCACTGTCCTTCCGGTTGGGTTTGGTGTAGAGGGCGGACACGTGGTCCGCCCCTACGCTTACGTGGTTCCGAGCTTGGTCGCCGTGCCTTCGACCGCTGGTGCGGTCACAGGCGGTCGTCCAGTCAAGGCTTGCAGAATCGCCATGAGGCCAGAAGTCAGCGTCTTGTTGAGCTGGTCCGTCATGGTCTGCATTACCTTACCAATGTCGTCTATGGTGACATTGGCGCCCGTGGCTTGCTCCTCTTCCTCATTGGCCGCGACCGTTGCCAGATGCAGAACGCTGCTCTCTGAAACTTTCTGTGCGGTCGAGATCACGTTGAGCAAATGGACATTCGCGGCTGACTGCGCATCGGTCTGTGTCTTCAGCGCGAGCTGATGCGCGTCCGTGAGCACCTGGAGCGCCTGCGCTTCGTACTTATCGCGCAACTCTGCCAGGTCTTTCACGGTTTCATCGACAAGCATCTTCATGTTGAGACCGTAGGCGTGAGATTGCCCTGGGGGAGCCTCAACAACAGTTTCGTCTGTCGGGGTGGTGGTAGGATCCATAGTTTTTTCCTCCTTTCTACTGAAGAGTTCTCAGTTATCAGTTATCAGTTTTCAGTCACCAGCTCTTGTTCTTGCTGACGACTGACCACTGATGACTGACGACTTTTTCTTTCGTTCCATCCTCTGAAGCATCTTAGCGATGCCGCTCTTGACCTCTTCCGACTCTGGCAGGCTGCCCAGATAGCCAAAGATTTCTTCCTCTGGCATTGTGTTTTTCAATATGCTCCGATTCCAAAACATTCCTACCGGAGGTACGGGCGGGCAGCGGGTGATCGCGTGGGTTCGCAAGAACTCTTTTTGCTCGGGGGTGGGGTGCATGAGTACAGCCCTCAGCTTTCAGCTATCAGCTTTCAGCCAATGTTTAGAATTGCTGGATTAAGAACCCCGCCAGACGTATTGGCACGCTCGCCCTCATTGTGAAGTTGTGTTTTCAAATTATGCCAACGTCTTAGAGGCTCTCCGTATTCCCAAAAGTAAGCAAGCGCTAGAACTGAGGCTCCATACATGTAGCCTGTAATTCCTTCTGTGTCGGCCTCTTGGCTTGTTTTGTCCGCTATTTCTTCAAGTTTACCGCCACTTTCCATTGCTGCTTCCATCAATGCCGCCCAGCGTTCTGTGTAATCCAATACGGCTTTGCTATAGCTGTCCTGGGAATTGTCGTGAACGTAAGCGGCGTACTCTTTTTCGGTTCCAGCTTTTAGTTTCATGTTGCGCCTTCCTCCTTATTCACTCCTGGTTTCGTCTACGCATTCGGTCAAGATAGATTCTGTCAGCCTCTTCGGTGGAGTTCTCCTGATCGCTATCGTCATTGGCTGCCCGCATCTTTGCATCTCGCGGCGCCTGCTGAGGGCTGACCGCTGAAGGCTGACAGCTTTCTTCCTCCGGCTCGCCGCGCTCCTGCCGGCATTTGGGGCACGGGCATACAATCCCCGCGCCCTGGAGCCTCTTCCCAATGAACTCTTTCACACATGCTAGCTTCTCGGGCTTTTCAACCGCACGAAATGGAAGTTTTCCGTCCATTTCCAAACCCCGTAGGCTTCGTCCAGTCGATGTGAAATAGCTTCCAAACGTAAACCGGATTAAAAGCTCGCAGCCGAAGTTCACTAGCGGCATTGAAAGCCTTTGCCCTCTGATGCCAATAATCGCAGGCTTTCCAGTCGTGGTTGGCAAGCGCTTCCTCCCAAGGTTCATTGATCTCTCTATAGCGCGTGCCGAAAATCAGCATGAGAGCGCACACTCCAACTCCGTATAGAGCAATCCCGATCACGATCAAAAAAGGGAAATAGGACATGTCAAACTCCTTTTGAAATCCGTGGAATCTGCGTAATTTGTGGATTCTGTTCTTGCGGCGTCCGCCACAGCCACAGTCTTACCGCCGCATCCACTTCCTCAACGTCTTGGGCTGCTTCAAGCTCTGCCTCAAGCAGCGCGTCGGCCTGACTTCGGCTCATTGCCGTTTCCTCGCGCTGGTTGGGCCATTGGATTGACGAGTTCAGAACAATACGCTCGAAAGCGACCATCGAGGCGTGACAACTCCCGCAGTTCGTTCTGCGTGGCCGTTTTGTTAAGCGCCCGCGTTCCAAGCCTGATGCTCCGCCGACGATCCTTCATGGTCCACATAGGCTTTGTCATTTACTCCCTTAGAATCCTTGTGCCCGCACCTGTTCGCGCACCAGCTCTGAGAACACCACCGCTTGACGCACGCGCAGATAGCAGGTCTCTTCAACGGCCCTGGTCTCCAGCATTTCCAGGAGGTCATAGACCTGTTGGCCGGTCAGTGCGATTTCAAATTTGAGGTTCAGATTTTTGTGCCCGTGGGATGCAAGGGACTCGGGTCGGACGCTCGTTTCCATGACAGTTACCTCCGAGCAAGGATTCTGAACCGTGTTGATAATTGGGGAGCGCTGTTTTAGGTGCGGGAGTGTCTGATAAGGTATGTTAGCTGCTTCGGACATGAGCGCTCCTCGAATCATCCGGCATGGGCAGATTTAAGGCTCTCTGTGTAATCTCTTCCATCACCACCCGGACGTATTGCGCCAACTTGCGCCGCTCTTTGTTCGCTAAAAGCTGCAACTGCTTTTTGAATTCGGGCGTCACTTCCACCGCTATGTAATGGCGTCGTTTTTTGCTCTTGACTTTCATCGTGCAATGTATAACACTGACAGTCGATGCTTGTCAAGTCTTTTTTTTGAGTTTTTTTGGCTTGGAAGGAGGACGCATGGAAACAGTCAAAAAAGCCATTCTTTTTGCTGTGCTTGCGGTGATAGTCCTTCTTGCAGCGGTCGTGATTTTCATTGAACTATTCGGGTCCGAGATCCCGCGTCCTGTGTGGGCTCCGCAGGCGTTGAGCGGGCCGTTGCTACAAGCCCGGCGCTGGCAGTCGATTGGACAAGTGCCTTTGATTTCGCAGACCGTGGACGTGGGCACTGTTGAGGGCTGGTACGTGAAGCCCATGCCCATCACCTCGGGAACGGGCTACCGTTTCACTTTGCGCGGGCGCTTTGCCAGTTCCGAGCCGCTGTTTTTTGTTGTAATCGAGCCTGCCCAGGTGCGCGTGATGCAGCAAGGCTACCCGCCCATCGTCCAATATTCGGCCAGGGAGACTGAGCCGATTTCAACGGCTTGGCCTTCGGACGGCTCTTTCTATGGCTTCGTGCGACCTGCTCCCCAGGTGTCCGCATTCCCCACGAGCATTACAGAGATCGCGTTGCTTCTGTTGCGGCACAATCTGGAGGAGCACCGCCCGCCGGCGCGCGTCTCCGTCGAACTGACCGTCGCAGGAGAGTGCTTTTGCACGGACGCGGAGGCGGCGGCGCAGGCGGTGAAGTAGGAACAATCCGCAGATTGCGCAGATTACACAGAAAGACCTGGTAGTAAGCTGAAAGCTGATAGCTGAGAGCTGACAGCTTCCGAAGGGGGGTGAAGCCAATGAAACCATGTCCAGTGTGCGGCAATAATCCTTGCCAGTGCAGTGGTACGTTGCTCCCGCGCCCCGGCGTGGCAAGGCTGGCGGGATAGAGAAGGCCACGCGAAAAAAGCTGTCAGTGGTCAGTTGTCAGTTTTCAGTCCAAGCCCATTCGTAGATTGCAAAGACTCGTCGGCTGCAAAGTACGCGACCAGACCATGCACATGGTTCCACCAACGATTCTCTTCCGTAAGAGGAACAAAGGCCAGCGCGTCAACCAACCATCCGACCCTTCTGACGTGACCTATGCTTTCGAGGGGATGCAAAAGCAAGTGCTTTCTAAGTTGCTGGTAAGGATCGCTTCCGGCAGCGCGGGCCTCTTCAGAGTCCTCGTTCAATTCAATCTGTTGCCCGCAAAATCGGCATGAAACTCGCATGGTTGTCTCCGGCCTTTATCCTTTACACTTCAGACTTGTCACGCTTTCGCGGCTGCTGACTCCTTCTCTTCGCCTTTCTCGCCTTTCAGTTGCGCGATCACGCTGGCGCGCCACGCCTTGCCCTTTTCCGCACCGTCGATTTTAGAGAGGATGGGATCGCTGGCCCAAAACTGCTCGACCATCGGCTCCGGCGCTTTTTCTAGCGTCACTGCCATTTCGGGCACAGTCATGCGCAGCCAGCGGGCGACGCGGCGCGGCGCCATGTTCTCAACGTAAAACCGTAGAATCTGATTCTTCAGCCAATCCTCTAACGTGGTGATTTGCTGAGGCGGGACCCCAGCCGCAGACGGCGTTGGTGGGGACGCCGGGCCTGTGGCTGGGGTGGGTTCAGGGCTTACGGGTGAAGCTTGTACCGTCACTTGCGCATTTGCGGGCGGCGACACCGATTGCGGCAATCGCCCGCCGGCAAGGGCAAATCGTATTTCCAGCATTCGAGCGATGTTGCCAGTCACGTTTTCGATTGACTTGAATATGCCCGGTCCAACGCTCTGAAAAACTGAGATCCAAGGACTCGCTTTTTCCGCTGCATCCAACCCTTCACCCGGCTCGATGCCGAGGGTGCGGACAAACTTGAACATCGCCGTAAGGTCGGAAAACTGTGCTTTCGCGGGGTCGGCTGGCGCGCGTAGAATGCCCATATCCTTTAGCATCGGAAGAACAAAGGTAATCAGTCCTTTGAGCTTGTCAAAGTCAAATGCTCCGCCCGTATTGAGCAGTCCGGCATTTTTCAGATCGGCCAACTCAGAAGCAAGCGAGCCTTGTTTGGGCATCATCTCGATGCTGCGCTTCTGCGCTTCAGCCAACACGCCCAGCCCGGCGGTCATCGCTTCGTTGGTGATCGCGCTGGAGGCTTTCATAGCTTCCTGGGTTGCCTTGAGAATTTCCGCCGTCTCGGAGCCCCGCGCTGCCACAGTGCGCGCGGCGGCTTCGGGATTCTCCGGCACGAAAGCGATGTACCAGGTTTTCTTGTCGCCGCGCTCGCCCCTGATCTTTTCAATGATGCGGATCACGCTCGCCTGGGGCAGAATCGCGTGAAGATCGTCTTGAGTGAATGGCTCGCCATACTTTTTCCGGTAGGCGGACTCGCCCTCTTTCTTGGTGACAGGCGGTTGGTGCTGGTAGACGTAAAATTCGTGTGTCTGCCACTCGCCCGGAGTAAGCCCCGCCATGTGGTCCCACAAATTATCTTCCGTTGGCACTGGCGAGCCTTCCGGCAGGGGAGCCTGCACTTCGGATTCTTCAGTCACCGTGCGTTTAACCTTCGGCATTGATCCTCCCAGAATGCTATCAGCTTTCAGCTATCAGCTCTCCTGAATCCAGCGTTGCACGAATTGTTTATTCCCTTTGTTTGTCCGGGACTGCCGAAGTTCTTTCAGTTCGTATTTGCCAACCGCATGCTGTCGCGCCCCTCCAGATACAAGCTTTGGCTTCAGGATTTGGTCGGTGAACACAAAATATTCATGATCTCCCCCGGCAAAGTGGATGCAAAAGCGGGCGTCCGGTTCGCATAGGAAACAATTCATAAATGAGGCAACGTAATAGCAAAATGGGCACTTGGCTTGGCTCTCACCTTTTTCGTTTTTGCGAGTTCTAATTTCCCTCGGTGCAGAGCGAGGGTTCCCGGATGGTGCGCTCAAGGGCTTGGATTCGGCGAGCGAGCTTTGATTCGGTTCGTGTTCTTCTTGCTCATCGCAGGCGCAAATGTCCGCGATCTGGTCCAACCGATCATTTAGATCATCGTTTTCCTTTTCTAGCGTGTCGATCATTTCCAAAAGTTGTGCTTTAGAGGACATGGTCCAAAGCCTCCTCGTTCACTGAAAACTGAAAACTGAGCGCTGAAAGCTCTTCTTCCGCAATATCTGTCAAGAAAAAAATGATGTCAAGCCCCTTTTTTCTCCTCATTTAGGGTGCCTTCCGAGTGCTTCTGTCGGTGTGTGCCATTCCAACACAGTTAAGTACCTGTCCGGTCTGAGTACAAAAGGAAATGCCCATAAGATGAATACGACGATGTATCTCGGCATAGATGGGTCACAACCCGCGCGGTCGGTCACCCTGGAGATCCCCGAGGGCGATCGCGGAACCGAAGCGACGATCAAATGGATTCGCCGCCTGATCTACGAAGGCGTGCGAGACCCGAAGGTGAACCGTGCGGCGCTAAGCATCGTCCAAAACGCACCCGCCCACGATCAGGCCGCCGAAGCGCGTGCGATCTATCAGTGGGTGCGCCAAAATATCCGCTTCACAGGCGACATCTATTCCGCCGAAACGTTGAGACCAGCGAAGGAAATGCTAGATTTCCGGGGCGGGGATTGCGATTGTATCAACGGCGTCCTCATTCCCACCCTCCTGGAGAGCGTCGGGATCGAATCACGGCTCGTAACCGTTGCCGCTGACGATTCCCGCCCGGAAACCTTTTCTCACATATATCCCCAAGCGAATTTAGACGGCCGCTGGGTCGCTATGGACGCGGCTGCGCAACACGCGGCTTTCGGAAAGGAGCCCGCACACGTGTATAGGCAAAGAATTTGGGACGTGCATTCGAGCGCCTATGAAGACGTTACGCCGGGATCGGCGTCGGCCAATGCCGCCAGGATGTCGGCGTTACACGGCTTGGGCCAGGATGATGATGGCGGCGGGTTCGACTGGAGCGCCTTGTCTCAGGTCATCACGGCGGGCACTGTGGGCGCCGCGAATGTGATTAAGGCGGTGAGTGCGCCTTATGCGCCCACCACAACGCTGTCCCCTACCACTGCGTATCGAGCCGCCGTACCTGGGGTGGCTCAAGCCTCTTACCCAGTGGCCGGCGTCACCACGAGCGGCGGATCGTCTGCCACGATTGTGATGGGCGGCCTCGCGATTCTCTTGGTTGCGCTGCTGTTTTTAAGCAAGTAGGGGCACGGCGCGCCGTGCCCGTACAAAGGCTTTTATGGCGACTGAAGCGATGATCGTTCCAGAAGTTCTCCCGCCGCGCGGGCGTCCACGCGCTTCGCGCTACAGTTGCCCCTACATGGGCGCCGGCGGCGTATCGTGCCCGAAAACCTGCCCACGAATGGGAAGCTGCCCCAGCCTTGCGCAGGGAATTGTGGCGGGCGGCTACACCTACGTGGACCCCACCAGCGGCGTGGTGACCACGATTAGCGAGCCTGGGGCAACTGCCGGCTGGCAACAGGAGTTGGAATTGTTCCTCGAGGAGACCAGCCCGTTTTTCGGCTTGCCGTGGAAATGGGTTTTTATCGGCGGCGTGCTGGCGTATGCGCTGTTTAGAAAGAGGTAGGGGCACGCCTTGGCGTGCCCTTACAAAGGGGACCGGCAATGTATCATTACTTAGGTCAAGATCAGGGCGTCCCAACTCCCGGCTATGAGCTGGAAACTTCTCCCCTGCCCACGTTGATTGAGCCTGAGCCGTCGCCTGTTGCCACAGAGCCCGTTGCTGTGCCCGCCTATGAACTTGAAACGTCCCCCACCTCCACCACGCTGATTGCGCCGAGTTCGACAATCAGGCTGGCCACGCCTGTTCCTGCGCAAGCTGCACAGCCTGGGGCGGTGATGGTTGGCGGGTCTAGTGGCGTGGCAATCAATCCGTCAGCCGTAAGCGCGGCGACAATCGCGCAGGCGCAACAGATTTTAGCGGCGCAAGGCGCGGCGGCGCCAGCGGCGCCCTCGCAGACCTTTTCGCAGTGGCTGGCGGCGAGCACCGGCGGGGTGAAAAATCAGACTCTGCTTTTGGGCGCGGGCGTGTTCGCAGTCCTGGCCCTGGTCATTACGAAGAAGAAAAAACGCTAATCAGCGGACAGCTCTCAGTCCGTCAGCCGACGGACTGATGGCTGAATGCTCTTTCAGAAGGAGTAAACATCATGGCTTACGGCAGATTTAACAATCCCCTTGGCTCGTACAAGGGCGTCCAGTTTATTTTGCCGACCAACACGCCGCAGGGCTTGTCCCAAGGCAGCGGCCTGGGCAGCCTTTCCACCGGCGCGTGGGTTGCGATCGCGGCGGCAGCGGCCGGCGTCTGGTATTTCTTTTTGAGAAAAAAATGAGCGCTCAGCTTTCAGCATTCAGCTTTCAGAAAAATGCGTTTGCTGATGGCTGATAGCTGACCGCTGACAGCATTTTGCTATGTACCGACCGCGACAACTCGGATTTCTCGGGCAAACGCCCGGCTTCAATCCCTACGCCGTCGCTGTGCCTGGCAGCCAATACGTTCTGAATTTCATCGTCTCTGGGCTGCAAGGCGATCCGTCAACCTACGTGGCGCAAATGCAGTCGGAATTGCAGAGTATTTCGCTGTTTGCCAGTGGGGCGTTGACGCTGATCGCTGTGAGCTTGGTCAACTCCACGCTCTCGGTAACGGTTCGAGCCAACTCTGGAGCGTCGGTGCTGACCCTAGGCGGCATCGAGGCTGCGATTGCGGACCAAGTGAATGCGCAATATTCAGGCATCGCGCTTAACCCGCTTGACATGCAGGGCGGGAGCACTACGAGTTTTTCAACACAATTCGCCCAGCAGGGTGGACTCACGTTGAGTCCGCTCGCTCCCACGACTCCGGGCGGAACAAACTGGCTTAAGGACCTTTTGGGAATTGGGGGCAGCGGCGTTCCCACGCCTTCGAGCCCACTTCCAACTTGGGTATGGTGGGCACTCGGCGGTGCCGTGGGTCTCGCCGCAGTCTACGGATTTTCATAAGAGAGGTTTCTATGCGCTATCGCATGAATGCGAAAGTGGTTGGCCCGAAAGGGCAAGAACTGGGGCGCGTGAGTTACACCGTCCGCGCGCCAAACAAAAGATCCGCCCGTGCGAAGATTGACCGTTTGCTGAAAGCGCACAAAGTCAAGAAGGCGCGCAGGAACGTTGAAATGGGCTTTTGGGATGCCACAGGCTTCCATCCGATTCGCGCCAGCGAAGATTACAGCGCTGGCAGAGCGGGTGAAAGGTTCCGTGAGGCGACGCGGCACACAAAGATGGTCCGGCGCGCCAGGAGTCGAAAATAACGCGCTAGGATGCCCCAGGACGTGCGCTGGGCGTACAGTTCAACGGATCGTATTACCGATTTTCGGTGTTTTCAGCGTTGTAACGGGTTAAACCGATGGCAACAGAGCGACAATTCGAGCACGAAGACATTGCCGAGGTCCCGAAGGGCTGGAAGGTGCGGACCGTGGCTCAAAAGGATGGCACCCAGGTCCGCGTCGCTTTCCAGCCCGGACGCCGGCGCAAAGGCTCCGGGAAGCTGATCTCGATTCTGCATCCCAAGAATCCCAAATCCAAGACCGCTGAGCAAGTCGAGGCGATGAAAGCGAAGGCGGTGAAGTTCCTTCAAGATGTGGTCGGCGATCGCGCTAAGGCTGCGGAAGTCGAGAGCATGAGCCTTCAGGAGTACGCGGAGAAAAAGAAAATCGCGATCAGCAATCCGCGAAAAGCGAAAAGCGAAAAGCGAAAAGCGAAAAGCGAAAATCCCGACGAAACTGCCGAAGCCGCGCGGCTTTATGAAGAGTTCCACGGCAAGAAGCCGGACCAGGTGCAAGACCTTATCGAGCGCGAGGTTGCCCGAGACACCTACAGCGCCCTGGGGGATCTGCTCGAACTGCGGTTCAACAAGTCTGGAGACAAGTACAAGCTCGACTTCCAAGGCTGCCGGGTAAAGCTGGCGAGCTCCGCCGAAGGCAGCCAACTCTACCTGATTGGCGGCGACCAGAATTGCGATGCGCTCCTGGCGAAAAACGGCCACAAGGATTTTGTCAGCCTGGGCGTGATTGATGCGGTGACTTACGTTACCCGCAAAGGCTTTGACCGGTTCCACGAGTCCGCCTACCAGCACAAGTTTGGCGAAGAAGGCGGAGAGAAGCCCTGGGGCCTCTACAACACGCTGTCGAAGAAGATTTTCATTGTGGACGGCTCATATCGGATCGAGGCGCCGGGGATTATTGATTGACATGGGGCGATTACAAGAATCGCCCCTACACGCATGTATCACGACTTGGGACATCTCGGGCAGCAGCAAGCCTACGGAATAACGGCGGCGGCGGCGGGGACCACGGCTGCGGTGACGAAGGGCGTGGCGACGGCGCTTCAAAGCACTTCAAAGGCTCTCTCGGTCATCCCGATCGTGGGCGGCATTGTCGCCGGTGTTGCCACGATCCTGGAGCTTTTCCATGTCGGTGAAGGTTGCGGGCAGGCTTGCATCGAGTCCGCTCAGACGGAGCAGATTTTCGAGATTGCCGCTGACAACATTCTGGCTGCGGCGAAGGCGGGCATGATTACCGCCTCGCAAGCTGTGGCCGCCATGCAATGGATTCAGCAGCAAGGCGATGCGCAAATGGCTCAGCTCGCGCAAACCGACTCGAAAGCCAAAGCCGGCCAAGTGAACATGGATAAGGTGATTCAAGACGAGATCAAATCGGTTGCCCCAAACACGCCGCCGATTCCGACCGACGCGCCAACTGCGGCGCTCGATCCTACCAAGCTCGAAACGTCGATCTTCATTCAGAGTGGTTGGTATGCGCAGTCGAGGGCGGCGGGGGCGAGCCTGGCGTTGCAAGCGATTGCGGAGGTTACCGGGGTCGCTTCTGGAACGGCCGCAGCTCCAGCGGCGCAAATTGCGCCGACGACTCCGGGCGCGGCAGCGGGAATTGTTTCGGAAGTGGAAAGTTTCGTTTCCAGCCTCACGTCTACCGAACTTGTTGTGGGGGTTGGAATCGTTGCGGCGCTTGGCTATTTCGCCTTGCGCAAGAGGTAAAGGAGACATGAATGCTCGTTAAAGAAGTGCTCGGCATGGAAGCACGGTTAAAAGGACAGCGCGACCGCATCCGGCGCGGGGAATATCGCCACCTGGGAATGTTGGAGGCTGTTTCCCTCGACATGGAGAAGGGCCAGCGAATCGACTTGGTGCAACTCCAGGTTGTGGGTCGCGTGATTGATCTCGGAAGATTGCGCAGGCCCTTAGCAATGTCTCTCGATGGGCAGGACCTACTGCTGCCCACGGGATTGCCTCGTAAGCTGCCCGATGTCCCCGATCCGAACTTTCCTGGGCGGATGACCATTCAAGATGTCACGCCCTTTATCCCGCAGACCTATGCCGAGCGAGCGAGCTTTGAGACGGACATGCTCGGGAAGCATTGGATCGGCTTTCAACCCGTGCTCAAGCTCATCCTGGTGAATGATTGTGGCGTACTCGATCGAAGATCAGCGTTTCCGCGCATTCACTGCTCTGCTGATGGCGAAGGCCGCCACATGGTTTTGCTGGTGTGCCCAGAGTGGAGGGATAACCAATCCTCCGAGGCGTATTTGATTGGAGGCAGATTCCAGTTTTCAGTGGCGCTAGGCCGCCCGGAGCCGATTCCCGGCCCGGCTGCCTACGCGATACGGTAGGAAGGAGGGCGTCATGCCCGTAAGAAAAATCAAGCTCGTTGGAAATCCCCGACGCAAGCGCAATGCGCGGGGGCAGTTTTTGAAACGGAAACGGAGAATCAAGCCGCGCAGAAACCGGCGTCCTGCGGCAAAGGCGCACACTCGCCGCAGGGTCACCAGGCGCGCCGGGCATAAGAACGCCCGGCGGGTTGTCCGCCGGCGTCGGCGGTCGAACAATCCGTCATTAGTCCTGATGGGACTTAATCCTGTCAGGAGTGGAGGCCACATGGCAAGAAAAAGAAAGGCACGAAAGCTCAAGAACAGGCGGCGCTTCGGAGGGGGCCGCAGATTACGCAGGAATCCGCACGTTCGCCACTATCGCCGGCGCCGTCACTCGAATCCCTTTGGGTTCACCTGGGCTCAGTTCTTCGGCCTGGCCGGCTCTGCGATCGCGGGCGGAGTTGGCACGCGCGCCATTCCGCAACTGGTGGCACCGAATTACAACCAGGGCATTCCCGGCTATCTGCTCAATCTGCTGGCAGCCGGGGGCGGAGCGTACCTGGTAGGGCTAATTAACAAAACCTGGGCCCTTGGCTGGGCAGTAGGCGGAACGGTGATGGTCGTTGGCCGCATCGTTTCCGATTACGCTGGCAAACAACTGGTAACGTTCGCCATGTTGTCGCCAGGCTCAAGCGTTGCTCAACCCACAGCGGCCGTTGCGGCGCCCGCTACGGCAATGTCTGGCCTCGCGCAAGGGGACTTGGCATTCGATCTGCGGGGACTCGGGAAGTATGCGAAAACCTATTTCCCGCTACCCTCCAGCAGCGGTGCGGGACCAGGCCAAGATGCGTTGGTACAGGCTAGGCCGTGGACCAGCGACATCAACGCTGCCGTTGCTCTAACGCACGCAAGAGGCGGGACTCTCCCGAAGGGGAAGAACGTTTCCGCTACGTCGCTCAGAGGCGGGCGTTACGGCTTGATGTAATGTTGGGGCGGGCTCGGCCCGCCTAATGGTTTTCGGGAGCGCAGAGCGCTCCCCCACCAAAGCACTCAGACGATAAGGAGACAGTACTATGCGTGAACAAGTTCAAGGAAAGTCGCGTTATGGTCTGCCTTGGGTCGAGCCCGCGAAAATCGGACGCCCTCGGTGGATTCACAAAAACCCAGTCGTTGCGGACCAGGCTGAAGAGATTTACGAGCCACTCCGCGACGTTTTGATTACGACCCCGAGCTATGCCTTTGGCAGCCAAAAGGCGTTCTCTATCCCGGTCGGCGGGTCATACACTCCTATGGGGGCCGCCACGCCGTATCAGAAGACCCGTTGGGACACCAACCTCATCCGGGCGGCAGAGTTGCCCAACCCGGAGAAATTCCAAATCGAAGGCATAGCAGTACAGCTTCACCCTTCGACTCACCCCACCGATGCCGCAGCATGGGCGGCACAAATGTTGATTACGCTGACTATCGGCGGTGATGACAAGAAATATGTCGAGATGCAGCCCATATTCCTCGGCGGAGCTGGGGGATTGTTCTCCAGTGGACAGATTTTCCAAACCTCGGCTGCGAATTTCGATGCGCACTTGCTGAGCAATGGCTGGCCGACCTGCCGGAATTTGCACGTGCTTGGCGAGGATCTCGCAAGCGGCGCCCAAATCATCGAGCAAGGCCAGAACTTTGGCCTCACCGAAGATCCCTCCCAGGACAAATACGATGCCGCCTACACAACCGTAGCAGATACGGCTGTGTGGCCTCTTGGCCGGGGCATCGAAGCGTTTTATCAGCTCGTGGGGCACAGGCTCCGGGGCGTGCAGTAAAGTTTTCGGTTCTCAGTTTTCAGTCGTCAGTAAGAGCTGAGAACTGCGTGTAAGTTTAACTTGGCGGTCCCGCCCTCCGGGATCGCCCCAACCCACAGGTATGCTATGCAAAGCTGCCTTGTGGTTCAACTCAGAGAGGCCAAGCATGGATCCTACGAAAAAGACATGCCCCGCATGTCAGGGGCGTCGTGTTCTCTCCAACCCTCAAACGGGGAATCCCGCCACTTGCCCGCTGTGCGAGGGGGACGGCGAGGTAGACAAGAAAATCAAACGCACCCTCTATGATTTTGTCTTCCCGCCTTTAACCGTGAATTCCAGCGTGCCTGCTACCGCTCAAGGCGCTGTCTCGCTAAAGGTGACTACTGATTTCGATCTGGAGATTTGGGATATTGTTGCCAATCCAACCTCCTGGAGTGCCCAAGTCCGCTTGGAAATCAATGCGACCGGGTTTATGAACACAACCGACCCGGGCAATCAGAACGGGATTGATCTGGCAAACTGGGCGGGCACTGGAACTTTGCCCTACAGCCGCCGTTGGCCCTTTGTGATCCACAGGGGGGACCAGGTCGCTTTGTATTTGACCGATCTATCGTCAGCGCCAAATCGAATCGCCATCGCCTTCAAGGGATTCCAGCTTGTTCCGCTGGAGTAAGGGAGGCGCACAATGGGCATGATTCCCGATTTGAGTTTTTGGCTGAGTTGGCGCAAACGGCTTACGGATCGCTTTTTGCCTGAGCCTAAGTGGCTGCCCCGGCTCTATCACAAACCGCCCTATTGGTACGGCTTTCGCTTTTCGCTGAATGCCCAGCAGACGTTGGAGCAACGGCAAGCGGCCCGGCATAACTGCTGGCTCGTCACGGTCAGCGGAAAATCTTATAACCGGGCAGGCTTTCAGGTGCGCATCCGCATGGTGCGAGGCTCCGTGCAGTTCTCGCAAGTCTTCGAGGATCAAGCTATCGCTATGGGGCAGGGAGCAAAACGGTACTGGTTTCGCATCCCCCAGCGAATGCGCCAGGGCGACACCATCATTGTCGAGGTCAAAAACGTGGCTACCGTCGCGCAGACGTGCGAGGTGGTTTTGGAGGCTGTCGAAGATGTCAAACTCCCTGATCGTTCGTCCTAATTTGACCTGGCCTCCAAGCCGCGAGCTGGCCGCAGGCGATGTGACCTCTGCCAACCTGGCGGCACTCCTGGGCGCGTTTCACTCCAAGCTCGACGCGCTGCACGAAAAGCTCGGCACGCTGACTCGCCGCGCGGCTTACCTCGAAATGCCGCCCGATGGGATTCCGTTCAACGAACTGGGCTGGGTGACGATCCCGGCCATTGGATCGACCGTAAACGTGCTGAGCTTTCAGGTCATTGGGGGGATGAACGGGGCGATCAAATGGATTGGGAACTCCTACGTCGCGCCGGGCTTCCTCGAAGGCTCCGGGGGATTCGTGTGGCAGATTCTTGCCGATGGCCAGCCGGTCAGAAACTTTGAAAAGATTTTGGGATCGCTGGGCTCGCCCACCTCGCCTTCAGAGACGGCGCCCCTCCGAATCTTTGAGCAGCAAACCATTAGCTTGGCGGTTCTGAATGTCAACGTGGCTCCTGCCGGAGGTTATCTCGGCGGGCGGCTTTCAGGCTGGTATTATCCGATGGAATATGACAGCCAGGCGGCTTCAGGGCAGGAAGGAGACGAAGGTGATTCAGAAGATTTGGAGTAAGGACGGAATTCGCGTTCCGATTTTTGGCGTCTTACTGTGCGCGGTTTGTTGTGTCTTGGCGCTTTGGATGAATCTGCCGCCGCGTACCGTCCAGGCCCAAGCCCCGCAGCCCATTCAGCAACTCCTGGACATCGAGACGTTCAATTTGACGTGGGCTCACACGACCACAACCTTCCCCATCCATAACATTGGGCAAACTGCGCACACCCTGACAGCGGTTGGGTATCCGAAAGGTGCGCACGGATGTACGCTGCAACTGCAAGGGGCAGGCGATACCTTTAACTGGGTCACGCTTGCCGTCATTGCCGACCCTGACATTTCAGGTCCGCCGTACCCAGCCACGGTAGGAGGGTACACCTCTTTTGCTTCTGGAGCATTTAGCTATTACCGAATCGCTGCCAATTTAGAGACGGCTGCCTGTACTGGCACTGAGACGTTATTTTACACTGGCTATCAATTTGGGCCGACAATCCTGTCAGGCTCGGAAAACTTTCCCTTGTCGGTGTCCAGCCCCACTAGCGCGTATTCGCACGAGTCCGATCCGCTTCCTTACCAAGTTCTCGGAGTAGATTGTTATAACCCAAACGGGTCAACGGCGTATCTTCAAATGTTTGACGCAAATTCAACGCCCACCCTTGGGACAGCGTTCTCTTTTCAGGTTGGAATCCCTCAAACATCAACGGTTTACTTGCCCCTCAATTCAATCACAGGGCTCCGTCACCTATACCTTGGAGCATCAACGACGGCGGGAGGAGCAACAGCCGTAAGCACGGCACTCGTTTGTAGCGTGCAAGTGAACCGCCGCGGGCCGTTCGGCAGTTTCGCGGGGTACTAATATGCTTGAAATCGACAAAAAACTTCTCGCCGTGCAGATCGAGCAAGGGCTTTCCCGCGTAGCGATGGCGCTGGCCGAAACGCTGGTGGAAAGCGTGCAAGCGGAACTCGAACGGGTGAAAGGCAACGTTCGAGTGGTGAAGCAGCTTTTGCAGACTCCAAAGAAAGGAAACCAGTAAGCCGTCGCAGAAAGTTCTTGCTGAAAGCTGACGGCTGAAAGCTGAGAGCTAACATGGCCTATGTAATCGAAGCGCACGTGATCGACCCCGATGAAGACCGCATCCGCATGACGGTTTCCTTCTGGGGTGAGGACAAGGAAGATGCCGAGGAAGCGCAAGACCAATATGCCGGCAAAATCCCTGAACTCGTGCTTGCGGAAAAGGAAGATCGGCTCGTCATCGAAGAGGCGGAGATTGAAGACGACGACATCCCCGAAATCGAGGACGACGAGGAAGAAGAACAGGAGAAATAGTTTTCAGTTCAGGAATGTGAATTTGTGGATTCCACCGTTGCAGCCCTCATCACGCAGTACGCGCCAGCTTACGGAATCTCGCCGGGGCTTGCCCTGGCCCTTGCCTCTCGAGAGTCGGGAGGGAACCAAGCGGCCGTTGGCGCTGCGGGCGAAATCGGCGTTTTTCAATTGATGCCGGCGACTGCGGCCTCCCTGGGCGTCGATCCCACCGACTTAACCCAAAACATCATTGGCGGGCTCGAATACTTGGCGACACAGATCGGAAAGTTTGGGGATCTGGCCAAAGGCTTAGCAGCTTACAACTGGGGACCGGCAAAGGTGCAATCCGCCGTCGCGCAAGGCGGGTCCAACTGGTTTTCGTTTATCCCAGCGGCAGTGCAGGCTTACGTGTCCGACATCATGGCAGCGGCGGGGTCCTCGCCGGCGGGCAATGTGACAGCCTACGTCGCAAGCACGGCGACGAGCTTCACTGACAACCCGTACTTTCTGCCTGCGCTCGTCGGCGTGGGAATTTTGACGCTCATAGCATTGCTGTAGATCAGATTTTTGGATTGCTGACGGCTGATAGCTGAAGGCTGACAGCATAAAAGTTTGGAGGTTGAAATGAAACGAATTCTAGGAACGGCTCTTCTTTTGATCGTGGCAACGGCTTCGGCCTTCTGCCAAAAACCAACGTACCCCTGGGTCTCGCAGTACCTTACGACTTTAAACGGTAACACACGCTACCCTTGCGGGCTGAACGGCGCGAACGCCGGCGCGCAAATTTCGACTGCAATCACTTTGCTCCAGCCCACCGGTGGCGTCGTGGACGCGCGGTGCTATCAGGGTCCGCAAGTCATCAGCACCGACATCTTCTCTGCCGTAACCAAAAACGTGGTCTTGATCTTGCCCAACAGCACCATCACGATCAATGCCACTGTCACCATCCCGGCGAATTTCACGATTTATTATTCTGCATCATCGGTGTTGACTCCGGGCGGCGGGCACACGCTGACCGATAACTCCCAAGTGCTGACTGTGGGCGGGCCAAACATCTCGGGGTACGGGATCAATCTCGCCCGCGCTCAAAGGCCACCTGGCAGCTATGCCTATCTGGTAGGGATAGCAGACAACGGCGGAGCGTCCAGCGGGCTCATGTCCAGCAGTGGGGCAGCGTACAAGACTTACGCCTTCAACATTGCCGTTAATCGGCCAATTGCTGCCGCCGTGACGGGCGACTCGAATGACGCTCTGTACAAAGGGTCTGTAAACAATTACGCCGCGAACGATGCGAATTTCATCCAGCGGGTTTTCAATGGCGTGTCCAACAATCGAAGCGGCGGCACGCTAGGGACAATCTCGGGCGGCTTGATCTCCGCCTCAAACAAGTCTGGGGCGACGGCGCCCACCGTGCTAGGCGCTGAAATCGGCGTGGAAAATTTCGGGACCAACGCCACCATGCACGGCGCAGTTGACGCCTCCGTTAAGAACGAAGGCGCGAAGGCCGCCACCGAATTCGGCGTTAGGGTGCGCAACCTCAACAACTCAATTGGGGGGACATCGGGCGCGGCGTTTCTAGTAAGCGAGCCCAGCCTGGCCAACCTCGGCTGGGACTTCATCGTGGACGCGAACGGCGTCAAGGTCGGAGGCCATGCGTTCGCTCGAATGCAGAACGGGGCGTGCATTTATTTTGGAAGTCAAACGACACGGGATGCGGTTCGAGCAGAAGTCGGCACGGGAGGCGCCATCGGCTCATTCTACGCGAGCAGTGCTGGGAAAATGTATCTGAAAGTTGCGAATGCCGGGGCCACAACCGACTGGCAGCTTGTGACCGCTACGGCTGCGGACTGATTCCGTGAAATCTGCGGATTCGTGAATGGAGGCTTTATGAAAAAGAAAATCTCAATGGGGATTTTGTTGCTCGCGCTTTTGGCGGCGTGGCCGATCAAGAGTGCTGCGCAAAAACCCGTTTACCCGTACTCGCACGCTTTCCAGGTATCGCTCAACAACTCGACGCAATTCCCCTGTGGATTCAACGGGACGCCAACCCAGCAACTCAAGACCGCACTTGCGACACTGGCAGCAGGCACTCTCGATCTCACCTGTTATACCGCCCCAATCACCATCACGGAGGACGTATTTTCTTCCATCTCGAAAAACATCACCATCATTCTGCCTCCCGTAGCGGTTTCCGTGGCGGCCAACGCCACAATCCCCTCGAACTTCCAAATCTGCGCGCGCTCTGGCTCGTCTCTCGCAGCTGCGTTGGGCTACACGCTCACCAACAATGGCACGAGTTGCGCGACCGGCTCAAGCGGCGGCTCGGTCGGCTGTGCTCAATTGCCCGCCTTGACCGGAGCCGTGACGAGCTCTCCGGGATCGTGCGCCAATGCCCTCAATCCCAATTTGCCGGTGGCCGGAACGAGCAACACAGGCGCGGCAGTGGCAGCCACCTATACCGGGTCTGGCACGGGAGGCGCGACGAGGACCGCGACCAGCAAGCTCGCCGACAGCCTTAACGTCCTAGATTATGGCTGCGATATTACCGGGGCAACATACTGTACTACTGCATTGCAAAACGCATTTAATGCGATGGTGGCCAGCACTCACGTCCTCAACCTCCCGGCGGGCACTTTGAAAGTCACCAACCTCAATTTTACCGGCTTCGATAACTGGAGGATTGAAGGCGCGACGGATGGAACGACGAAGATTCTCTGTGTCTCGCCCACCCCCAACACCGGGACTTGTCTCGACAGGTCTGGAGACCAACACACGGTGTACCACCATTTGTGGATTCAGGGTGGAACGTCTGCGGCGGATGCGCCGTACATACTTGATTTATCTGGCAAAACAACTACCTCGAATGGAAGCTGGCACACATTCGATCACGTAGCTGTGAGCACGTTTGGCTCGTATGGGCTATATAACTATGGCGCAGAAAGCACGGATTACGATGCCATGACTTGGACTAAGCCGGGTTACACTGGCTCCGCGCATGTGGCAGACCTCGTGTTGTCGGTGGCTAACTCCTACCACGTGACCTCCGCTTTTACCACTCTTGCCACCGCGCCTGTTTCGATGACAAAGATCAACCTTGGGAAAGCGAACAACTCCGTGACTCTTGCCTATGGCTCCTGGATAATTTTCGACGATAACATATTTGGGGCAACAATGGGGCAGATCACGAGCCATCAAGGCTATGTGAACTCCTGCTCCAATCATGCGGCTGCAATCACCGAAACAAGTTCAGCTTTTTCGACGAACGGTCTGGTGATATTCGGACTTGATTTCGATGGTCTCTTTCAAGAACACTGCGATTCAGGGACCGAACCTGTAGAGTATCCCTTTCTGTCCCTGCCTCAAAGCATGGTCCAGTATTCTAAATTCAACATAGCCACGAATACTCGTAAAGGGGCTTTCCCGACATCAGTATTGAATGCTTTTGATTGGGGGATGAGTACGTTTTCGGTTGACACCTTTGGGATGATTCCCCCTACCATCGTCGCCTGCGCAAATACAATGGAAGGCTATGCGGGGTTGCAGAGCATGGGGAATCAAGTATTCGGGGTCGGCTTCGGCGGGCAGGACTTATCAATGTACTGCGCAAATAGCCCCGGTTTCACTCCCGTTGGTGCGCCTACGCTAAGAGTAGGTGCTCCGGCTTATGCAGGGAACTCAAGTCCAAGACAAGTCCAGATGGGTGCAGGTCCGGGCGCCGGACCGAGTTTCATTTACGATTACTACGGCTTAAATTTGACGTGGGATGGCCACAACTGGGTGACGACAGGCGATGGTGCGAACAACGGCGGAGCGATGTTCATATCTCGAACCGACGGAACGATGGGGATAATTTCAGTTCCCAGCACAGGACCAACGGGTCAGACCATATCCGATGCCAACATACTGAACTACTTGGTTGGAAACACCTCGCCGACTGGCGAGACGATTCTGAACCTGACCACTGTGAATTTGAAAGGGTTGGGAAGTTGGACAGCAAGCCTTCCGGTATATGCGACCAATGAGCTTGCGCTCGCTGCCGGGCTGACGACCGGCATGTTCTACCAGACGGGCGCTGATCCCTCCGTGATCGCATCGGTTACGGGTAGCGCTCCGGTTTCGGGAAGTGCCCCACTCGCGCCCACAGGATTGAATGCGACGGCGGGGAACGCGCAGGTTGTTCTGAGCTGGAATGCCTCGCTGGGCGCGACCTTGTACACTCCCGGCTGGTCTACCACGAGCGGCGGACCTTACACCTTTCTAAGCCCTTCCATTGCGGCTTTGACTTACACGAAAACCGGATTGAGCAACGGAACCCCGTACTATTTCGTGGTTAAGGCCGCGAATTCCGTGGGGCCAAGTCCGAACTCGGTCCAAGTCACCGCCACTCCGACCGCCACGCCCAGCATTGTGTACCGGCCCACGACTTTTGCAGACACAGGCAACTACCTCACGATTTCGCCTGCCCAAGCCTACGATGGGAATATAGCGACCTGGGCGCAAGTCGTCGGGCTTGTTTATTACGGGAATTGGTCTGGCGATGGCACCTGGTCCGGCTTCGCGAATACATCTGGCCCGTGGACTTCTGCGAGCCTCGTGGTTTACAGTTCCGAAATTCAGAATACCACTTCCCCCAGCACCGCAGTCTTGCGTTATTCGCTTAACGGCGGGAGCACTTGGACCAACCTGCACTCCACCACCGCGACTTGGAACAACTCAGTGACCCCAGATACGGTCGTGTTGGGGGCTACGCAAAATCTCAGTCTCGTGAAAGTCGAGGCCATTCAACCAGTCCCCGGAGCGGCCTATAGTGAAGGTCTGAATGTTTATGAAATCTATATTACTGCTTATTAGTTAGCAGCAGCTAAGAGGTCGCTATGATGAAAAAACAATTCGGGCTCGCAATTCTGGCGATCGCAACCTGGCTGGCTTGGCCGGTGGACGCCTTGGCGCAAAAGCCGGTCTACCCGTACACGCACGCCTACCAAGTGTCGGTCAACGACAACACCCAATATCCGTGCGGATATTCAGGTACACCTACCACGCAGATTGCGGGCGCCCTGGCGATCCTGGGCAATGGCGGCACGCTCGACATGACGTGTTACACCAAGCCCATCACGATCACCCAAGACGTTTTCTCACCCATCACCGCGCCGGTCACGGTGCTCTTGCCTCCAGTAGCGGTTTCACTCGCAGCCAACTGCACCATCGGCAGCAACTTTGAAATCTGCCCGCGTGCGGGGTCCTCGATGACGCCCATCACCGGCGCGCTGACCGGATCGACTTTGAACACTGCGGGGAACAATTACGCGGCAGGCGACACCGGCACGATCGCGGGCACATGCGTCGGCACAACCTACAAAATCCTGACCGCCCCAAGCGGCCACGTCGCAACCTACTCGATCACCGCAGCGGGCTCTGCCTGCACCGTCGCCACTGGCGTCCTGACCGCGCTGGGCGGCGCGCAGCCAGGCATTGGCACTGGATTTAAGGTAAACATCACCACCACCGGTTACACGCTTACGAACAACGCAACGTCTTGCGCCGGAGCCGGGGGAACTCCTGGCGGCTCTGGCAGCGAGTTGCAGTACCGCTCGGGGCCCGCGACGTTTGGCGCCCTGCCGGGATCGAGCTTTTCTTCAGGAGTGCTTGACTTAGCCAACCAGACCAAAGCCCCGAGTTTTGTAAGTGAGACGGCCAACCCTGCGTTAAGCGGCGTTTTTCGCATGGCCAACGCTACAGACAAAGTTTGCTGGCGTGATTCGACCAACACTTCGGACATTTGTATCTATCTCGACGGATCGAACATTTTCCACTTTGGCAGCCTAAGTCCGGGCAACGCCACCTCCATCAATGGCGCTCCGGTCCCGGCCAATAAAAGTGAGCTCTCCAGCAACTCTGCCGGCCAACTGCAATCAGCCAGCGAGAAAGTGAATGTGGCCGACTATGGCGCTGTCTGCGGCTTGACTTCCGACCAGAGCTTGGCTTTTGCCCTTGCCGAGGCTGCTCTACCGGCTGGTGGTGGGACCTTGTTTATTCCGCCCTGCGCGACTCCCTACACTCTTACTGCCACTCGTCTCGCCATCACCAAAAGCAACGTATTGGTCTCCGGGTATGGCGCGGCGCTGCTTTGCACGGTTGCCGACGACTGCGTGACGGCGGGCGACCTGACCAACGTGCTAGCGTACAACAACATTACCTTCGCGGGCTTGACCCTCATTCCAGGCGCGGGTTCGCCCGGCCACTCGGCAATGCGCACCAACGCCATGCACACCCGCGAAGTGGACATCGTGGTTAATGCAAATCCTTCCCGTACGGCCAGCACTTATGTCTTCAACCACCTTTGGGAGAATGACGACGATTTCTTTAATTATCTGGAGCATCCGAGTGACAACGGGGGAACGTTAAGATGCGACGCCACTTTCTGCGGCTCAGAACTGTGGGGTCCGGGACCGTACGCAGTCAATGCGGGAATCACTTACCTCTCGGGAGGCTTTAACTTTTCCCCTCACTGTTTCGGCAACGGCATCGACTGGAACAACGGCAACACGCTGAGCGTCAAGGATGGCGTAATAGAGGGCTACAACCAATACGCCATTCGCGCCTGGGCCGGTAATCTGCCCGGCTTGAACATGCAGCACGTCTATACTGAGGTTGGGAGTTGTACCAACCCGTTCGGCAACATCGGTATCGGAGGACTGATAACCTACGGCCCGGCCACCTGGGAGGGTGGACAGATCGCCAGCGGCGGCGTCCCGCGCTTCCCACAGGCAGGCACGCCAGGCAACACCTATTATGGCTATTACATCGTGGGCAAAAACGCCGGTGGCGCGGCAACCGTTCCGATGACTGCTGGATACCTCACCAACGGCGCGGCCACAGTCAATTCCACGAATCACATCACGGTCACTTTTGCGGACTTTCAGCAGACTTGCCCAACCTGCACCTATGACGGTCTCAGACAGGTTGAGAGCACAGGGATCGGTATCACTTCGCCGGCCCCCTACGGGACCGGCAATTGGGCTGTGTTCACCGGCCTCACAGAAGCGAGTATCTGTTCAGGGGGGATTTGCACTTTTGTGGACACAGTGACCAGTCCATCTTCCTACACGGTCAATGCCAGCGGCGGCTATTCGCCCGATCTTACATTTTGGGGCGGCTCCGTTGTTCTTGCTCTCCCTAGAGCATCCTATTCTGGCAGTCCCCTTTCGCAAGGCGGGATTTTCGTCAGTCCCAACCTTCCAACCGCAGGGCAGATAAATCTGACTTCAGGACCGACCAGCGCTTACTACCAAGATCTTGAGCCCTTCAGCCCCGCGATCGTGTCTACTCCTCCTGGCGCGGGAACTCTGTACCAACCCTTCAACGCAATGATATTCCCTGGATTCTATTCACCTTTAGGTGCTCGACTCAAGGGCGGAATTAATTACGGGCCTATCGGACAAAGCCTTTATCCAAGCGGGGGGCCGACTGATCTTGAGACGTGGGTTGATTCCAATTCCGCCAAAACTCGATCTTACGTGAGCGGGCATCCTCCTTATGATGTGGGTGACACAGCACCGAGCTTAGATGAAACTGGTCTTGCATTTAGAGCACCAGTCAGTATTTCTCAGTACATCAACTCTGTGCCGATTGAGCCTAATTGGCTAGAGCGTCTGTACTCAAACCTGAAGGCTTTTGCCGTTCCGCTGGGCAGCTTCTCAGTGGCTCAAATTGCATCACCGAGTATTGGCTACATCGCTGACGTGCCAACTGGAGGAACACTTGCTCCTGCAACCCAATATTGCTATCGAGCCACCTCACTAGACAACTTGGGCGAGTCCTATCCACTTTCCACGCAAGTTTGTGTGACGACAGCGAACGATGGCAACAGCACCCACCAAGTTCAGCTCTTTTGGGCTCCGATCAATGGGGTCACGCGGGGCTATAACGTTTATGGCCGCACAACTGGAGCCGAGCAATTTATGGCGGTGGCCCCAAACGTACGATGGACTGGGAATACAGCCGCTATCCTGTGGACCGATACGGGCGCATTAACCCCCAGCGGCGCGATGCCGACCCTGAATGCAACGGGACAGATTCAAGCGGGCGGCAAAATCTCGGCCCCGACCGTATTTTCAACTGTCGCCACCGGTACGGTTCCGTTTTCCGCTACGAGCACAACCCCGGCGCACATGAATATCGACGGCAATGCGGCGACGGCAACGGATCTCGCCGCATACACGAATTACAGCGTTTTGGGTTCAGGCAACGCGGCGAAGGCTTGGATCACACCCACGGCTAACAGTCAGTGCATGATGAGCGATGCAACAAATTTCGCAACTGTGACGCCCACATTTAGGACATGTAGCACAGGCACAGTCACCAACGTCTCCGGCACGGCGGACCAAATTGCTGTAGCGACTGGGACTACAACCCCGGTCATCTCGATCACCAATCCTTTCACCTTCCCCGGCCCGGCGAAACTGGGCGGCATCCTCAACGCAGCGACCTATCCTGTTGCAGGCGAAGTGCTCAACGATGTCACGACCGGGACGGTGGTGAACAAACTCGCTAAGAACGGCACCACCGGGGCCATCATCGTCCCAATCTCGGATAATGTCTGGACCCCCGCCTACATCGTGGTCGCAGGCGCAGGCAACGGTGGAAGCGCCCAAGAAGCGACCACTGGTATAGCGCCCTGTACGATGTCGAACACGGCCAGCAACACCGAGGGCCAGCCGGTGTTCAAGTCAACCTCAGATTTTGACCCCAGCCCGGTGATCGGCGACTGCTACACACAGACTTCCTCTACATCCCCAATCGGCGCCTACATGATCGGGCAGATGATAGACAACAGCACCGTGACAGGTAGCACAGCGAAGATTCTGGTGCGGCCTGGCTGGCTCTCGGTCAATTACGTCGCAGCAGCCAATGTCAAGACCGGAAACTACACGGCATCTTTGGTTGATAATACGAAGCTCGTGGTGATGAACTGCGCCACGGCGTGTACCTTTACGCTTCCCAATCCCGCACCGCTTCCTTTCTGGAGCACGCGGGTAATGACGGTGGGAGCGAGCACGGCGCTCATAAGCCTGAACAGTCGGCAGTTCAACGGAGGAACTTCCATCCCGCAGCTTGGCATCTACCGGGACATGGACTTCTACTCAGATGGCATAAACTACTGGGGCCGGGTGCCGATTGTCTCGGGTGGGGGCATCTACTTTGGTATGTCCTCGGCCAACATGCAGATTAACCTTGCCGCCCTGACTCAGTACGGCATTCCCTCCGGCACGGGCGCTGTGGGTGCACCCACTGTTACCGCTCCGCCTGCAACCAAGGGCAAGTTTTCATTTGGTTGGAATCTCCCCACCGACGCTGCGGCGGCTCCCAGCGTGATGCAGGTTGGCTACGCCTCGCGGGGTGTCACAGGAACCACCAGCACGGACACGATACTCTTCACCGATAATGACGTTGAGTATACCGGCTCGGTCGCGGTTGCAACGGCTCTTCCCACCGCGACGACCTTAGAAAATGCGGCATTCGCCGTTCAGCTTTCAAACCATACTACCGGCACCGCAACGGCAGTCACGGTGACGCCCGCTACGTGGCAGATCAGCAAGAACGGCGGCACGCCGGGGGCTACGCTCACCATAGATCAGGGCCAATCATGCTTCGTGTATGTGGTTCCGGCGGGCAGCGCGTGGGATGCCAACTGCCACAATGCCACGCTTGTTGCGGGGACGGGTATCTCTTTGACACGCGCTCCTGACACTCTGACCGTTGCTAATACTGGCGTCACTAGTGTAGCGACGGCAGGCCCATTGAGCGGTGGCACGATCACGACGACAGGCACCCTTTCCTGCCCCACCTGCGTGACTATCCCGAACCTGAACCTTGTAGGTGGCATCATCGGAGCTCCTGTTTATCTACAAAGTGGGGCTGGTCGTTTTGTGCCGTGGTTTTCCATATATTCATCAGCCAACGTTGCCTTAGTTGCGCCATTCACTTTCTGGATAAATAACTGGGTTGCAACTGAAGGTTCTTCCGTATCCGCCATTACCCCGCAAGGAATTGGATTAGCCCGCGAAGTGGGGGCCACGTCATTTACCGTTGATCCGAGTTTTTTCAACATTCCTCTTGGGGCTGCGGCCTATTCGGTCAATTCGGGGTCGTATGTTAGGCCGCTTTTGGTTGCTCAGCATACCCCGATTGCACTTGCCATCCCAAGTCCGATACTGGGCAATTATATTAACGTCGTTTCCGCTCAGACCGTGGGCTCCACTTCGCAACTGCTAGGCGTGAATCTTGCTGGTGCGACTGTCACTAATGGCGCAACGGTCTACACAGGATTCTCGATGTCTTCAACGCAGAGAACAGATGAAACCCTTGTAGAGGTTCCGATTCCCTATCCTTCTGGGGCTACAGCAAGGAATCTCTGCGTCTACATGGTTACGGCGAACGGTGGGGGCGGAAATCTCGTATTCACCCTTAGACAGGGCGTTGGCGCTGCTGGGGCGATGGCTGACACGCTTCTTGTCGCAACGGTGCCTTTGAGTTCAAGTGCCAACGGTGAATATTGCGACACAACGCATAGCATAGCGTTGGCGCAATTCGATCGGATTGACGTATCTATCGTCAATGGCAACGCTGGGGCAGTTTCGGGTGGCATCGACGGCATTTCTATGGAACTCGTGCCCAGCGGAACCGCTACAGGAATGATTATCTGGGGATCAGACGGAGTTACGCAGACTAGTGCGGCGACAAAATATGGAGCACCCTTTGGCAACCAACAGGTACAAGCAAGTGATAACGTCGTCCATGCAGGGATGCCCCGAGCGGTCACGGCAAAGAATCTAGTTTGCTATGCTACGTTGGCTCCGTTAGTACACCCGCAAGTAATGACAGTTATGCAAAATGGTTCGGGTCCCGGCGGCGGCCTTGTAGCCACGGTTGGAGTTGGAGACGGTGTGCCCGAAGAGGTCTCAGACGTTGTGCATTCGATAAGTTTTGCGGCCCTTGATACCTTTAGTATGCAGTATCTCAACGCTTCAGGTGGCACAGCGGGAACAATTTCAAGTTGTGCGATGGAAGTGGATTAGATGCGCAGACTGCTCTTCATTCTCGCTTTCCTGAGTTGCCCAGTCCTGGCCTGGGCGACGGCCTGCGACGTGCCTACCAGCACATGCTATGTGCGTGCCGGAGCGACTGGAATAGCCGATGGCTCAGATTGGACGAATGCCTATACCGCGCTGCCTGCGACCTTAATCCGTGGTGACACCTACTTGATGGCTTCAGGGACATATCCCGCCTACTTCGCAGACACGGCAAACTCAGGCACCACAGTTATCACCATCCAAGCGGCGACTGTAGCCAGCCACGGAACGGCAGTCGGTTGGTTAAACTCCTACGCCACAGATGTTAGCGGCCCGGCAGTTTTCAATGCAGGGACTGGCGGCATTGGCCTCTATTTCAATTACTCGTCCGACTACTGGGTTGTCACCGGAAACAATGGCTATGCCGGGTTTGGCTGTGCCGCAGGTGGCGGACCTTGCAATCTCAAGATCGACGGGAGTTCCTCTACTGCTGCCGAGGCCGACAATCTCGGACTCTGTGAAGGCGGCAATTACGGCTGGCCGTCCTGCCCCCACGACATCACGGTGAGCTACCTAGAAATCCAAGGGGCGGGGTTCGCCAAAGCGGACGTGGTTTGGGACAACAATATCCATGACGACTCGAACGGGGGAACAAGCTCGAACGGCGGGGGAAGCAACTTCACGCTGTCGCATCTTTACATCCACGGCTCAAGCGGCGTCCCGGTTTTCACAGAACGGGCCACGAACATTATCTTCGACCATTGCTACACTACCGGCAACGTCTCGACCAACTCAAACCACGGCGAGGGTTTCGCGGACCAAGCCAGCTCGAACGTCACCATCTCCAACAATCTGTGGGAGGACCAAGAAGGCTCAGGCTTCATCGTGGAGCTTGACCGGGGCGGTTGCCAAGCGGTTTGCACGGCGAACAACTGGCAGATTTACGGCAATCTGTTTTACTACGACAACGGCAATACCCGAAGCTGCCAGACCGGGCCATGCAACACGGGAATTGGCGATGGCGTGATCGCCTGCATCAATGCCCTGATCTGCACCAACTGGCTGATCTACCAGAACGATATGGTCAACATGATCGGGAACAATGCGGGCCTCTGCGAGGATTGCACCAGCGAAGGCAACGTGGCGGCTACCTGGACGGTGAAAAACAACCTTTGGTGGTCGAACAAGACCGGCGGAATCCCGATGGGCGCGGGTTATGAACAGTGCTCGACCTGCACGGTGACGGAGGACTACAACAGCATCCTTGGTTACAACACCGGGACGCTCGACACCACCTTCTTTACCGGGGCACACGATGTTTTGCTTGTAAGCACGCCGACCAGCCCGTTTGTGCTCTGGACGGCCAATCCTCCGAATTTCCATTTAACTGGCGAAAACGCCTACTGGAACAACGGGCTGACGCTTGGCGCTCCCTACAACGTAGACCCGGACGGTGTATCGAGAGGGCTTGACGGGCAGTGGGATCGTGGGACGTTCGAGTATCTTTCAGCGCCTGTGTACGCGCCAATAAATCTGCGGGCAATCCCGCACTGAGGAGAAAACGATGGCACATGGAATACTTTTGAAATGGGACCCTCCGCCGGACGCGAACGCGACGACGGTTTACAACGTCTACCGGGGTACGACCAAGGGCGGCGAGGTGATGACCTCGCCGATCAACTCCAGTCCGATCACCGGGACCTCCTATGACGATCCGATTGTGGCGATTGGGCAAGCTGAGTTCTACGTGGTGGAGGCGATCACAAACGGAACCAGCAGCGGACCTTCGATTGAAGTGACCGCGACGGAGTTGCCGTATGCGCCACCAAACGTGACGGCGGCTCAGCACTGATGGTAGCGAGCGTCACATTACGCTGGGGGCCGAGTCCCGACCAGAATTGCCGTGGCTGGGCTGGCTATGTTGCTTGGCGCGCAACTGGAGCCACAGGGGGGACGTTTACGGCGCTGAACAACACGCCAGTCAAGGCACTCACGCTCCGGGATGTTGCGGTGAAGAGAGGACAGACCTATCGGTATTATGTCACTGCGTTGGTAGGGAAAGTACCCTCGAAGCCTTCCAACACAGCGACGGTGACGGTGCATTGATGACCCAACAGGAATTCGTGGGAAGGGTTTTCGCTGGCTCGACGCTGCTCACGCCGCCGCACGCGGTTGCCTACGGCGAAAAAGTCTCTGACCATCTGAGCGTGGGCGTCGATCAGCTCGCCAGTGCCGACACTGGCACGATGACTCTGCTTCCTCAAACCGTGGAGCTTTTCGAGAAAGCCAGGAAGATCCTTGATCGACCCATCCGCGTGAATGCGGGCTTTCGCACTGTGACCCATGAACTGGAACTCCAAAACGCTGGCTACCGGACGGCCAAATGGATTAGCCCGCACTGCTTGGGCGCCGCGCTCGACTTGCAGATCCCGGCGACTGGGGTTACGAGCATGGAAGTCAATGGCCAGTTGCAGCGGGCGCTCAAACAAGCGGCTACGGAGTTGGGCTGGCCCGTGCCTCGGCTTGGCCATTGGGCTTACGGCGAGCACTTCACGCACGTGGACTTGGTGTTTATGATTTTTAGGCCGTGGGGTGAAGTTCCGCACCCGAAAGACTGGCCGGAGCTCGACCCGGAAATTGCGGGAAACCTGGGAGCATCGTGGGTGCCAGGGATCTCCTGGTGAATCCGCAGATTGCGCAGATGCCGCAGATTTTTAGAGCATTAAACGAAAGGAGCATTTACCGATGAACGCACCTTGGAGCTTGATTTGCCTGCTTTTCTCTTTTGTGTTTTTTGCCATTGCCGCATTCGCTTGGCCAGCAGTTTTTGATACTCCCGTACCCTGGAGACTCAGGCTGGTCGCGTTCGGCCTTATGGCCTACATTCTTTCGCTGATAGTGAAGTGAAACGGAGGCTTAGATGGGACTGATCTTGCTCGTGATCGTATTGTTTCTGATATTCGGCGGCGGGGGTTGGTGGGGATACCGGAACTACGGTCCCGGTCCAGGTATCGGGATATGGGGCATCCTACTGGTTATCCTGTTCGTGATGTGGTTTTTAGGTGGCGTACATTTCCGCTACTGAGAGAGGCAAAATGCGAATCATTTCAAAACTGTTCTTACTGACTGCACTTGTAGCGTGTCTTCTGGGCTTGGCCGATGGCTGGATGCTGTGGCCGCAACCGCCGCAGGATTCGCCTGCACAAAAGCTCGCCAAGATCGACCAAGCGCTCACCGACCACATGGTCTATCAGGCTGAGCAGTCTGCCGCGCTGGATAAGCGGGTGGACTCGATTGAGAGCCGGGTGCGCACGGTTGAAGACGCGATCTCGCGCATTGAGGCTCGCAGCGCAAGCACTCACGAAGCCGCCGTTGGGATTTTCGTGGCGCTTCTGGCCTTGATCGGCGAGCGAATCTCGGAGCGCATGGCAAAACGCGTTAAGGAGCCGGACAGCGCTTGACGGGTGAGTTTTGCTCGATAGCCGGAACGCGGGGGCGTGCGGTTTTCCGCTCCTCCTTTTACCACACGCCCCACGGCCCGGAGGAAGTGAGGTGAACATGCTCCATTGGATCGAAGCACACCAAGTCATTTCGACGGTAATTATTTACTGGGTATTCTCTGCTGCGGTGTCTAACATGCCGAAACCGTCAGAAACTGGCGATGGATTCTACCATTGGTTCTACGGCTTCTCGCATGATATTCTTCAGTTCGCGGCGGGGTCGATTATGAGGATTCCAGGAATCAGACAGTTCATGCAAACCGACGCCCAGAACCTGGACGAAGCATCGAAGAAGGCCGACTGAGGGCGTGTTCCTAAATCCTCCCCTTTAGGAACGGGAGAATTTGGCCCTGAGCGGCCTTGCCGTTTCAACGGCTTCCGTTCCGTCTCAAAAGACCCCTTTAGGAACGGGCTTCGATCTTCCGAAAGAAGAGCACATCTTCCCAGTCTACCCGGAGGTCGGGGCGCTTTCTCTCAAATAGCCTTTTGAAAAAGCTCTTGCGCTCGCGGCGAATCTTCTGGCTACCACCGTCCAGCGCCATCTGCTCGCCCAGGTCCTCGGTGAGCATCGCCCGCTTGCGCTCGATCAGCGTGAAGCCTGCGGCTTCCATAAGGCGGATGGTATCCTCGTCGAGGCGCCGAATCTTGCCCGCCTTCACCGGGTTCTTTGTCACCAAACAGACCACGCCGCCCGGCTTTAGAACGGCGCGAAGCTCGCGGTAGACTCCGAGCATCGCAAAGAGGTAGGTTTCTTTCATTTCTGATTTCTGATTTCTGATTTCTGATTTTAGAACCGTGTCGATGTCCCCGGCAGGGTCTTTCAGGTTGCCAATCTGGGCCAGAGAAGGGGAACTTGTGTACTGTCCACGCTGTCCTTTTTCTCTTCCCAGTTTCGATTCGCCATCTACAGTCGCGTTTCCGGGCTTTCCTGGTGGACCCGCATAAGGCGGGCTGCTGATCGCGCCGTTGTAAGGGATTTGCGAAAACTGGCGAGATGCCTTTGCTGTTTGCGAGTCAGGCCCGTGCGTTAGATCGGTCCCTAAACTCTCAGCGTAAGGCGGCGAAGTCACGGCCCCCGAGTAGCCCCTGAAACTCCCGCCGCGCTCGAACTCCTGGGCCACCTTACCGCCCTTCGTTCCTGGGTGCTGTTCGCGGAACTCGCTCGAATAGGGCGGGGAAGTCACAGCGCCCGAATAACCTCCTCCGCGCAGGCTAACGCCAAGTTTTTGGTGACGGTTTACCTTCCCTTGATTTTCCGCTGTCTTCTCGTTGTGGTCCTCAGCGTCTCGCTTCGGCGCATCAGTGGCATACGGCGGCGAGCACAGCACCCCGTCCACGCCCGCGAGCAACTCTTGCAGCCGCCGCGCATCGCCTTGAATCAGCCTTACTTGGTCAGAGGAGAAAATGCCCTTCGACCAGGCATAGGCAAGGTTGGCATTGCAGAGCCGAGCAAAATGGCTTTCGAGTTCCACGCCGACGACTGAATAGCCAAGCGATAGCCCGCAGATGAGCGTAGTCCCAATTCCGCACATCGGGTCCAGAATCCAGTCGCCCGGCTTCCAATAGCCCTTCTGCCGACCGTGCTCGAAAATCCGGTAGCACAAGGCCACGGCCATCTTAGCTGGATGCTGGTTGCTTTCCGGCGTAAAGAGATCCCGGCGCGTTCCCCTGTAACAGCCAAACCACTTTTCAACGTCCATAATCACTCCCAGGGGAACGCAGAGCGCTCCCCTACTCAAACTTTTGCCTGCGGCTCTGTGGCGCTCCCGTTCTCAAATTGCGCTGTGCCTTTTAGAACGGCTTGGGTGAGGCGTTTGAACACTACCGTCTGAGAAATCCCGGTTTTCTCGGCAATCTGGCGAACGCTGAGCTTGTTTTCGCCGTAGCGGAGTTCGAGGAGCTTCTTTTCGTCCACCACGGCGCGCGGCCGGCCGATGCGGTGTCCAGCCGCCCGGGCCCGGTCCATGCCCGCCTTGGTGCGCTCGCAGGCCAGGTCCCGCTCGAATTCCGCCATCGCTGCCAGAAAGGTGAAAACCATCTTGCCCGCCGGCGTGGTGGTGTCGATCGCTTCGGTGAGGCTGACGAACTCGATTCCGAGCGACCGGAAGTGCTCCAGGGCATCGAGCATGTGAGTGACAGAGCGAAAGAGCCGATCGAACTTCCACACGACGACGGCCTTGAACTTCATGCTAACCGCGTCGCGCATCATCGCTTCGAGGAACGGTCGGGCTGCCGTGGCGCCAGACACGCCCTGGTCAACGTACTCGCGGTGAATCTCCCAGCCGCGCGCTTTCGCGAAGGCGCGAAGGGCGTCAAGCTGCATAAGCGGAGATTGCTCCATTGTCGAAACTCGGGCGTAAATGGCGATGCGCATGAGATACTACCTTTCGGCTGTCAGCTTTCAGCTTTCAGCTTCACTATTCAAAGTTTCCTCACCTCCAAGTCGTGGAGCCAGGTCTGGAACGTCTTCCACGCCTCTTCTTTGTCAGCCGTTGATTTCTGCCAGGTAATCCCATCGGGGCGTCGATACCGAATCAGTTCCTTGCCGTGGTACTCGCTCCACTCGACCGTCCCTCGGGGTAGCGCCCGCGTACCTGGTAAGAGCGATTCCTGTTTTTGGGTTGGCATAAGCTACCTTTTTATGCCACGCCAGGGAATTCCGCTTCGACGCGGCGCGTTTTGGCTTCGACGGAAGGCGCTTTTGCCATGGCACTCCAGCCTCACCGACAAAAACGCCGAAATTCGTTCCTAAAGTACGGTTTAGGAACACCCCTCAAGTGCCGATATATCGGCACACGGCACCATATACCTCATTTTTCTGTCAACGTTGCACATTTTTCGACCTATCTCTTTCAGTATCAATAAACTAACGTTTACACTCATACTGTCAACGATCTCCCTCTTTCTCATCTAACATATAATAATATCAATAAGATAACGTTGACAAAGGGAGCGTCAACGTTGGTCAACGATGGACAAAAAATCAGCGAAGAAAAAGAGAACGTTGACAACGTTGACACTTTCCCTGTCAACGTTAGTTTGTTGATTCCAAAGGCGTATTTTGCGGTTTCAAACGTTGACAGGGCATAGCATACCTCCCCCCGCGTATTCCCTCTCCCCCTCTTGCTAACTGTTGTGGTTTGCAACACAGTTTTACCCTTCATTCAGCACCACCCAAAGTGCTCTTCCGACACCCGGATCGAGCCGGAGGGGGCCATCGGCTACCGAAAGTGCTCGCAGATGGTCGTTAAAGACTTTGGCCTCCACTCGTGGCAGGCTTTGCTGCAAGGTGCGTTTCGAGATCCTGCCGTTGCACTTGCGGACGATCTCCAGAATCTTACTTTCAACCTCAAGGCCGGGACTGGCTCCGTGGGTCGAGAAGATGGGAAACCGGGATTGGTAAAGGTACTCACAGAAGGCCAGGGCGGGGGCCAAGTGTTGCTCTTCGATGTATTCATCGCTCTGGTCGAGTGCGGCGTTAATGAGAGCCACTTTGCGCGCCGTTACCCGGTCGCCCACGCTCATGGGGCCAATCAAATCGTCTGCCCGGCAGCGCTTCTTATAGCGCGAATACCAATCGTTCCACATGGCGCGCGCCTGGGGGGAAGGGCGCAAAAGGCGGTTTTCCTTCTCGCGCCAGAATTTGAGCGCCCCGCGGATTACGGTAGTGAGTTGCGCAAGGCATTCCACGTCGGGCGGGTCGGGCTCGGGAATAGGGTCCTTGGGGTCGCCTGGGGCAAACACCAGGCGGCGTCCAAAGCCGGAAACCAAGTCAACTTCCGACATGGTACGCATCCAACGCCAGGCAGTGCCCATCAGCGCGGACAGATGAGCCTTGGGGACCGAAGCGGGCGTCTGGATGGATTCGTTCGAGAGTTTGGGCGGGCCGTCGTAGGCGTCATTCAGCATACTCACCACGCTGCGCGTAGCCGTCTGCTCGGCCTTATCGAGCAAGCTGCGCATCTCCACCATGCGGAGGATAGCGCGAGCGTTGCCCACGTTCATCTGCCCCAAGCCGTTGTTGAACTTTTCCCAGTTCACGATGAACGAAGCGCGGCTGTCAATCTCGCGGGGAATATAGATTTCACTATCAATCGAGGTTATAAAGTCCACCAAATAGTCAATGGCAGTGTCCTTGCCGTCTCCGCCCACCAAGCCCACCAGAATCGAATAGATGTTGGGGTAAATCATGCGGCCCATGCGCGTACCCACGCTGCGTCCCAAGAGCGCGCCGACGCCGGTATAGAAGCAGATGAAATGCCAGTTGTCCGAGGCTTCGCTGGCCCGCGTGTGCGCTTGGCGGTAAATCTCCGCTGCGGGATGCCAGGCGTCGGCGGGAATCACCGGGTAGCGGAGTTTTTCTTTTGACTTCGCGCCGGGCGTGGCCTTGACTTGCTGTTCGAGGAAGCTGATTCGCTCTTTGGCTGTGGCAAGCTGCTCGGCGGGCGAGGTCATGCCATCGGCATAAAGCCCTTCTGAAAGCTCCTGGGCGACGGTGATTACCCCGCGTTTAACCGCTTTCTCGCGCACGATGCGGGAGTACTCTTCGAGCATCGGCCTGGTGCAAACCGGCACGCCATCGGTGAGCGC
>Ga0187854_10000731_pt1 | contig 38061 bp, 58 predicted proteins | sample June2016WEW_6_15_FD_132445 | JGI IMG/M metagenome (GOLD analysis project Ga0187854, IMG submission 132445) | Peatland microbial communities from SPRUCE experiment site at the Marcell Experimental Forest, Minnesota, USA - June2016WEW_6_150 | ecosystem: Environmental > Terrestrial > Soil >... | reverse complement strand
GTAGGCGGCGTAGGCGGCGTTGGCGGCGTCGGCGTCGGCGGCGGCGTAGGCGGCGTAGGCGGCGTTGGCGGCGTCGGCGTCGGCGGCGTTGGCGGCGTTGGCGGCGTAGGCGGCGTTGGCGGCGTAGGCGGCGTCGGCGGCGGCGTAGGCGGCGTTGGCGGCGGAGTAAGTTCTATCTTTTCCGCTTATCCACAAATCTGCCCATGCATTCCATGCCTTATCGTTGCAAACTTTCTTGGCTGTCTTGACCGCATCCGTGGCTATGCGAATAGACCATTTCAGTATGATCGCCTTGGCATCCAGCGTCCAAAGTGCTTTCCGTTGAGAACATACCAACTTGTCGTCTTGCTGTTCTATCTCGCCACTACATTCTACGCGAGATACAGTGAAGCCCGGCGCATATGAAAGTGCATCCCCGATATCTATACTTGCGTGGTAACCGCTGACGCACATTCCCAGCTTGCCGGGATGCTTGTAGAGTTTGCCTACCTTTAACGGCTGGCCATCGCGGAGAACCATTCCGTTAGTGAAATGGTATCCTAATATTTTCTTTGATTTCATGCGCTCCTCCTCGAATGTTGTTTGCCATGGCAACTCTTGCAGAGATGAATTACATCAAGAGGTTTTGAATAGTCAGGATGATGGCGATCGGTGGCCCTGGCTCCGCACAATTCACACTTATCCTTCAAAGGAATAGTGTACTGAGCTCGGAAGTGTGCACTTTTTCTTTCTGGATATTGCTCGGACCACAAAGCGCTCGAAGCCAGTTCTCTATCGAGATATTTTTGATGATAGTTATGCCTAATCTCTTTACGCTTTTCAGGGTTGGATTTCGCCCACTTCTTCGCTCGGTCTTTGAACTCTTCTTTATGAGCCTCATAGTAAGCATGAAGTCTCGCTTTCTCTTCTTCGCGGTGTCTCTCGGTAAATCTTCTTTGCCGTTCTCTTGCTTTTATGTCAAAAGACTTGCTATTCTTCATGCGGCCTCCCTACTCGAACCTGAACACGCGGCGCTTGGCGACCATGACACGGCGCTCACGGAGCAGGGCTTCCTTTGCATTCCAATGTCCGCGAATGCTCACGTAGTTCACGCTTCTATCAATATCAATCAACCTTTCCCGCCATACCTTTCGCATGTAACTTCTGGAATACGGCGTGCCCGGCAGAATGCGTGCGCGATCAGCGGGGATCATAGAGTGTTCCTTGCGCTATCATCTTGCGCAGTTGCTTGTCGGCGCATTTCTTCGCACGTGCCGCCCCACTTCGATGAGGATGTCTATCCGACCGCCTCATATAAGGATGTCTATGATGATCTGTGGCGCAACACCAAACACATTTGCCAGTCTCACGGTCTATGATTTCCCCTATTCCTTCACACGTTCCTGTAGCAATGCGGAAAGTGGCAAAGTACCTTTTCCGCGCAGCATCAGCCCTATCCCGGATAGCACGCCGTTCGGGGGTCACGATGTCCTTCCTTTCGGTGCCACGTACCGGCGCTCCCCATCTGGCCCGTATGCCTTGCCATCTTTGATGATACTTTTGATTTCCCCCTCAGCGGTGAAGATGAAGCGCGGACCCCCGATGACATTGATGCTGGCGTCCCGCTCCTCAAACCGCTTGCCCGAGATCACACAGGCACGCTCTATCTGATCGCGGAGAACGTCACGGTCTGTCATTTCCCTATTCTTCCCTTCACCATCACATAGAAAACGTCTACAGCGCCCTCACTCGCAGGAATAGGTATTGCGATATTGCTAAGGATGTATTGCATGTAATAAGGGTCAGAAGGATGGTAACAAGTGTGCGTATAGCCTACTTCGACGGGGCCGAATCGCAAGCCTGCGTTGAAAGTGTAGGTATTCTGAAATGGAGAATAGTTGGTGATGCTCACCATGTTGAAATCAGTCCGTATCGCGCCACCCATGAACACCGGACCAATCTGAACATCGCCTCCGAAGTTGACGAATAGAGGATTCCCGATAGCGACATAGGCAAGTGGCTGATACTGGACGAATCCGCCGGAATAGGTTCCAAGAGTGATATTGTAGTTCAAGGAAATCAATGCCAGGAAACCAGTAAGCCACGTCATGACTCAGATCATATACCCGTTTAGTCATTTTGCAACAAGAATATTTATCCATTTTATTTATACTTATGCAGTATAGTTATGCACAGAATTGGAATTTATGTGCTATTGACATGGTTCTTTTTCTATGCGTCAATTCCCTTGCGTGCACTTCTCTCTCTAGCCGGGTTCGATATCTACAAGACAAAGAAAAGAAAAGACCGCTCAGGGCGCGCGGGCGCTCAGAGGTTCATAGGCGAAGAACCGGAAAGAGAGTGAGTATGTCTAGTACACTAGTGAGAGTGCAAAAATTGGAGTCGCTGCTTGTGATGCTTTCCGACTTCGCTAGAGAAGAATGTTCAGGAAATGGCAACCGAGCAGCTATAAAGCAAGCGGCGGAAATTGTGCGCGGAGTCCTACATAGCATCCAAAAACCTACTTGACAACTTATACTATCTATGTGCAATATACCCTTAGTCGCCGTAAAGCCGAGGGCGGGGGTCGGAGGTAGGGCTACAGAGGTAGCGTGTAGGCAGACGACTTAGGGGAAGGCTTCGAGCAGGGGCCTTCCCTTCTTTTCAAAAAGGGGGCCACCGCTGAAGATGACGGCAGCCCCGTATCGAATCCCACTGGCGGCCGCGAAGGAGGTAGAGACGGCCAATGCCAATGAGGGCTTCCAATATCAAGGAACAAGTCTTTCACTTCCAAACCTTGAGTAGCTTCCCGACTTCATAAACGATAGCCACTCCGACCCCGACTCCCAGCGTGATACAGCCCACTTTGAGGACGCTTACCTGTATTTCAAGAGCCTTAGCGTGCGCTTGCGCCAGGATGGTAGATTGCGTAGAGGCGTCCAAATCCGTCTGCAATTGCGCCGATTTGCTTTCTGATGTCGTCACCCGATCCTGCGATTTCTTCAGCGATGCCTGCAAGTCCGCGTTCAAGGCTTCCGATATCGCGTTGCTGGCTGTCAATGATTCGTTGTCTGCGCGTAAGCTCTTGGCTGTCTCTTGCAACGATTCCGTTTGCGATGTCAAGCTCGCCATGAAGCTGTCGAAGTTCTGAGGCAAGCTCTGTGTTATCGGCAGTAGACTTTGCCAAAGAGGTTCGGACTGCGGCAAGATCGGCGTTGAGCTTTGCCCCTGCGCCACGGGACACCAGATAAATAGCGCCGCCACAAACGATACAGCCAAGCAGAAAACCAATCGTCGCATAGTGCCATCCTTTCATTTGCCTGCCGCCTGCCCGCTTGCAATTACATTCGTAGTGAAGTATCCACCCGCTACAAGCGTTACTACACCAAGAAAGGCTCCGAGAACCGTCGCATCGGGTTTGTCAATCTTCAGGATGTAGATGGCACACAGAATGACCATAGATGCTATTGTACCTACGGCAAGCCAGAACTTTGTCCCTGTATTCATACAATCCTCCATTCACGATTCAATTCAAAGTCCAGCGGGACAAGCTCTTGAGTCTTTATCCCCGGCCAGGGGTCCCGCCCCGTTGCCCTCACCACAAGCCCCGCAAAGCTCGAACACACCCCCCCGAGATACCAGCTCCCGAAGGGAACCCATCCTATCCTGTCCCAGAACCACCGGGTCGGGTACAGGATGGCGTCCACGAGAAGCAGAAAAATATTGTAATGTCTGCGCAGGTTGACTTGTGTGATTGCCACCTCAAGAGCAGCCTGAATCTCAGCATCACTCCACGGCGCCACGGGCTCCTGAATAGTGTACTCCCCCCATCCGGCGATGTCGGCCTGTAAGCTCTCTCGTACTCCGCTCACGGGAAGAAGTTTCCCGGGCTGATGCCATACGGTATCATCGAAGAAAAGTCCCCCGATGAAGATAGCAACATGCGCGGGGCCACCAGTGATGTACTTGACTGCTTGCCCTACGGGATCCGGGCCAGGGGGAAAAGTGAGAACACTGCCGTCTTTCACGGCTTCCCCATTCTTCCCATGACATAGCCAAGAAGATAGACAACGAGGATGATTAGTAGGGCTTCACCTAGGTCGATGGGCATTTACGTTTTCGTTAATCCGCAGACGATTGCGATTGCCACCGCGCCTGCGAAATAGAGAAGTGCAAGAGTCACATCACCCTTGAAGGCGAAGATAATGGAAGTCACGAGGGCTACGACACCGCTTCCGCGCTTGTAGCTGAACTTGCCTTTCGGGTCGTCGAGGAACTGAGTCCACGCTTCCAGCCATTTCAATGCGGTCCGAATTGCGTCATGGATACTCTTGAAGAAACCCTTTTTCACAACCGCTTGAAGAGGAACAGGATCACTCATTAAACCCTCCTACTCTAATGAAAAGGGCCGGGAAGACTTTCTCCCCGGCCACGTCTACCGGTTTATCCGGGTGTCTGGGGACTAGTACTTTCCCCGTTTACGACCACGGTGCCTTCTGGGCATTGTGCTCACTCCTTCCATAAGAGGAGAGACTCGAACATCTCTCACCCGCATCTCTGCGGGGCAGCTCGTTACATGACGGCAGGGCCGTCAAGCCTCGAAACCATCGGTCTTAGACCGACTGCTCAACGTAGTAGATCGCGTAGGTGTACAGAGCCGTGGTCGTCGCAGCCTGCGAGACCAGCGACAGCGCCGAGCCAGGAGGAATGACCAGCATCCCATCGTAGTCTTTGGTGATGAGCGAAGGGACGACCGTCGGTGCGCCAGTCCCAAGACCAATGCCGGTGCTGGTGAAGAATACAGGGGCGGCCGTGAAGGTGATGGCGATAGGCGCCCACTTCACCGCTCCCACTTTTCCACCACCCACCAGACAGTTCGCGGTCGCTACGAGGGTCGCAGTTGCAATCGGGGCACCGGTTGCGATGGTAGCGCCCGCAGGTGCCAAAGAAACCCACGACAGAGCCGTCGGAGCCGTAGCACCCGATACCCATGCCAGTTCGATCCTCACGATCTCCGCGTTGACTCCCGAGCCCATGGGGTTCCACAGCGTCGGGATGTTGTTGCCGACGATGACAATCGCCGCACCACCCGTTGCGCTGGAAGCCACGTACATATTCCCACGAGAAGCCTGCTCGTAAAACTTTCCGTGAGACTCAGCCACGACCATCGAACCGTCGCGGCCGAACCGTGTCAGAGCCGCCGGCGCGTTCCCGTCGGCCATCGTGTTTGTGCCGACGAATCCATCAAGTCTAAAACCCATAGTGAGTTTCCTCCTTAGAGGCTATTGCCTCCGTCTATTGTTTCGACTGACATACGTCAGCCGTTACGCTCCCATACCAGGGAACGGATTCTCCACATAGAAAATGTTCACATGGAACGTGGTCACGCTCGCCACCGTTCCCAACATGACAATTGCCTGACCCGGGGGAACGATGAGAAGCCCATCGTAGTCAACGCGAATCGAGAACGGAGGATACGTCGCTGCACCGAGCCATGTGTCCTGCGAGATTCCCGTCCCCATGAGATACCCGAAGAAAGCCGCGATCCTCGTATTCGCTACCGAATAGCGAGCTTGCGAGACTTTGCCGCTCCCCCACAGCATGTTGATCGGGGCAATATTGGTGAACGCCGGGAGAGCACCTGCCGTTCCTGCTTCTGCCCCTGCATATCCTGAGTACCACAGGAAGGCGCTCGGAGTGGCCGGGGTGACTGCGGTTTGCGTCATTTCCAATCGAATGACTTCCAGACAAACCCCGCTTCCCATCGGGTTCCACAAGATAGGCACGTTGGTCAACGTGGCCACTGCTTTCATCGTGATGGCCGTGGGGTTGGTGGCAACGTACATGTTCCCGCGTTTTGCCGCCTGATAAAACTTCCCGTGGTTTTGAGAGACCACGAGAGACCCGTCTCGCCCCATCCTCAGAGGGATGTCCTCATGGGCGCCATCCGTGAGGTTAGAGGGTCCGACAAATGTGTCTACTTTAAGTCCCATGGTTAGGCTCCCATTGTGCTGGGGTACGCTGACTCGATGAAGAAGATGTTGAGGAAATACAAGCCACCCGTCAGCACCGTGGCGGTAATGGAGACCGCCGAGTTAGGGGGAACAAGGAACATCCCGTCGTAATCGATATTGTATGTCATGGGCGGATAAGTGCTCGCTGCGGTCCAGGTGTCCTGAGAGATTCCCATGCCCATGAGATACGTGGGGGCAGCCGCATAAGCAGTGTCCTGACTGTACCTGGCCTTGGATACCCTTCCACTGCCCAGAAGCAAGTTCACGGGCGGGATATTGGTGCCCGCAGTGATGGGGCCTGCTGTCCCGGGTTCTGCTCCTGCCGGTTGTGTGATCCTCCACTGGAAGGCCGAAGGCGCGTCGGGGGTATCAATCGTCTTGGTGAGCTGCACCTTGACGATCTCGACCATGACCCCGCTTCCCGAAGGGTTCCACAAACACTGGTGGGGACCCGCCAGCGCCGCTACGAGAAACTGAAGCGGTGTCCCACTGGTGGCAACGAATCCCTGTCCTCGCACACATGCCTCGTAGAACTTCCCGTGCGATTCGTGGACGATGAGACTCCCATCCCGACCGAACCGGAGGAGATTGTCCTCCCTGCCACCGTCAACGAGAGGGTTGATTCCTACGAATCCATCAAGTTTAAAACCCATGTCTCTCTCCTTACGTCAGCGAGAGCGCACCGGCGTTCAACATCGACTGTGAGGGGATGTCCGTTCCGAACGTCTGGTTCCACATCAAAATGAGCGCCAACAGATACAAGGAGATCGGATCGGCAACGTTGATGATCCCATCCACTTCGATGTTCACCACTCCGCCCTGATTGGCGAGCGCAAGGATTTGCTCCCCATACGCGAGGCTTGCATTCAGGATAATCTGAGTCGCAGCCTGGTTGGCCGCAAGGGTCACGCTGTAAATCGAATTGTTGTAGTTGTCCTGATAGATCGTCAGCGTGACAGGGATGTTCGCAGTGTTCTGCAAGATGAATCCATAAAGGACTATCCCAGTAGGATTTGTCACTTTGTAGATAGTGTATGGTGTGGGGCTGTTTGCCGCTGGGGCTGCAACAGTTACAAGGGCGGCCGAACCAGTGATAGGCATGTCTCATGTCCTCCTACACAAATAAATAGCATATATAAGTATAGTTGCAAGAGGGTTTCAGTAGCTTAGAGAGAGTGTGTCATTTTGGCCGTATGTGTATCATTTTGTTTACACTATTTTCACAATCACCTTCTGCACGAAGGCCCAGAACTTCCTCATGATATCCGGCCGATTCATGGAATCCCACACCACATTTGAAGCAACGTCCGTGAAAACTTGGCCGTTGCCCACTACAAAATGAAAACCCCCGATATTGGAGAGGGAACCCTTAAGAATCTCCTTCTCATCCGGGGCGCATTGATAATCGGCTCCGGCTATCCGGCTAAACTGCAAAGGGAACTTGTCCACGGTCTCATTCGAGGGCAAGGCGGCGAGAAAGCGGGCCCAGGAAAGAACAGAAATATTCTGATTGAGTATTTTCTGGGTCTGGAGAGACGCGACGAGGGCGTTCACCATTTCGGGAGTGTATTCGTCGGGCATGAGATAGATGCCATCAAGTACCGCGCAGGCATACTTCTCCTCCTTCAGAGTAAGCCGGGGGTCTGTCTGCCACCATCCGGTTATCATTCTTCTTTTTCCAAAAGGTCTTCGAGTTTTTCAGGTTTCGCAAATGCGGCTTTGGTTAGAAATGCCTCGGTCCTCACTTGATCTATGGTAACCGCCCTGACAGCTTCATCGGTCTTCCCGTTCGCCGTGCCTTCTTTTTGGACCTCCGCGATCTTTGCAATAGCTATTCCCTGTAGCTTGTTAGAGCGAAGAAGACGGAACAGCGCTGCCTTGACGATTATCATTTCTTTCGGGAGTCCCACAATTTTTCTTCCGAAAGCGATTAGGGTAGCTATCCCGATAACAGTTAGCCCGCTGAGGATTTGACCTATCGTTTCCATCATCACGTTGCTTTCCTCTCTGCTATCATGTGTTATACCCGCTTAAAGAAAACTCGAATTGCAAAGAAACCTTAATTCCATTTGTGAAAATATTATTTCCAAGTCTCTTTGTAAGACCAGATTGTGCCACAGTCCAAAATCCAAAAGTAATATATCCAACACCTGATTCAATAAGAATAGTTGGGAACCCCGCCGCCCCTGCTGCACTATCAATAACATATGATCCACACAACTGTATTGATGGAACAAGGGAAGCATCGCTTATGATACCATTGGGAAGTGACATTCTCGCCTCTACTGCTGTGGGTATTCCCGGAACAAACTGCCCTATAGCTTCCAATCTGTTTCCCACGATGGTGTAAGTTAAATTAATAGCCGTTACGACGCCGAACCCGGTGAACACTGGCGTGTAGGGCTGCTCAATGTACTTGGAGAGCGCGGCGTTCCACCCGGCGGTGGCGATTTGCCCACCTGCTCCTCCCGTACCCACGGCAACTATATTGATGGGAGTCGAAGTGATCCCATAGATAGCACCGCCGAAAGGATTAGTAATAAGACCCCCCCACGTCACACCGTTGTCATAAGAGCGGGCAGTTGTTGTTACAGTGCTTCCTATCTGGAAAATGCCGAAGTTATAGCTGATGGAAACAAGCTGTACCACTCCGAATGGATTTGATATAAGAGCGCCCCAGGTTGCTCCATTGTCGATAGACCGTGCGATATTTCCCAAACCACTACAGGCCACAAAGACACCATTCCCAAAGGTAACTTTCCTTATGGCATCGACTGCGGGAAATGGATTTGAAACCAACGCCCAAGTCAACCCGAGATCAGTTGAACGCGCTATTTTACCTCCCAGCCCAACAGCAATAAAGACTCCATTCCCAAACGCAACCCCTTGTATGGTTGATGCCCCAAACGGGTTTGCGATGACTGTCCAGGTAATTCCAAGGTCCGTGGATCGGGCTATGTTTGGAATCGCCCCGACTGCCACAAAAACTCCATTCCCATACGCAACGGAATTGATAAAACCACCCGTGCCCAAGATGAAGGCTCCCCAAGTCAACCCACCATCCGTCGACCTTGCCACCCCTGCCGCGTTGCCACCAATGACAAAGACTCCATTCCCATAGGCAACACAGAAAATATCTAGTGGGCCAGCAGTGAATGGATTATTAATCAGAGCTCCCCAAGTTGCGCCATTGTCAATCGAGCGCGCCAGTTGCCCCTCTGTTCCGACCGAAGCCAATACGGTATTTCCATAAGTAACACCCAGCCAACCGGCTCCTAAACCTAGTATGGAGGGATTCGCTATCGGTCCCACCCAGTTCTGCCCTAGCTGCTGGTAGAATGTTCCACGTGCTCGCGTATCACCAAGAAATCCGGTTGTCTCTAGTTGGCCTATCGCCGCCGTCGCCGCTTGCACCTGGTTAACGAGGCCCTTGTTTATCTCCCCGCCGACATCTAGGTTGCCGTAGATCCTGACATTGCCCTTGAATTGGTCGAGTTTTACCTTGCCGCCCGAATTGCTAAAGCCCATGAGTACCACCAAAGGAAGTACGAACCATCTCATTATCCTCCCCCCGAGATTGTAGGATCAAACTGGCCGGTTCCTTCCCCAGAGTCCGCAACCGTTCCACTCACGTCTTTCAGAATCTTTATCAGCCCCTCGGTCTGACTCCTCACGGCTTTGTATGGGAGTCCTCCACGCATACCCACGAGGTTCAACAGGGTGTCAACAAACTTCGTACTTGCCTTTGCGCGGGCCACTCTCCCAGCTGCAAACAGCGAACGTATTCCGTAGCCTAGAAGCTCCTCGGCATCTTGCGCTATTTGGCCAACAACAGTTCCCCCTACCAGAGATGAACCGGAAATATATCCACGCTTCACAATCGCCCCGATATCCATCACAAGGTTTTTCCCGCCGTATACCAGCCCAGCGATGTCTGCCGCCACATCCCACCATGGGGCTTGCGTCTTTTGCCCGCGCGACTCGCGTACAATGTCCTGGATTCCCGACATGATGAGAGGCTCCGCCGCAAGAACAATGAGCGCCGTCTTCGCTGCACGGAAGTACGCCCCCGGTGTCCCGATGGCCTCGGCGTCCATGAAAGAGCGGATCATCATGTTCAGATTGGCGTTAGGTTCGCTCTGGAATGTCGTGAAAAGTCTCGCCCACGTCCCGCCCCTCTGAAGCCCCGATTGGAGCTCGGGCAGGTTTGTCGCGTGGCCATGCTGGGCAACGAACTGGCCGTATTTGATTGCCGCTTGCATCGTGGCATCGGGATCCCGGAGGAGTGTTGCCAAATCTTCATTCTTCAGCCCCGTGGCGTCCATAACCTTCTCGGTGAGCGCCCCGCGCTTGGCCTCACGCAAGAATTGATTGATCCCCGCGTTCATGTCCACTTTCACCGCAGTCTTGGAAGCCCATTTCAAAGGGGCCATGACAACGTTTCTAATTTTGTGCGCCACCGTCTCTCCCACCGTCCGCGCGCCAAGAACGTCAGAAATCTCTTTCAACGCTCCGCTCTGCTTCACGCTGTCGTACCACGAGGAGCCAGCTATAAGAGCCTGCTCAGTACGCCGCGGATGAATCAGAGTCTCCCCTACTCCCTTAATCCAATCGGGGAAAGGAACATAGGACAGTGATCGAACGGAAAGAGCAAGGTTCTTCAACACGGGTGAGGGATTGAAACCGAGGAACATAAGCACGCCGCGCTGCCGGTACTTCTCTACAATCCTGTCAGCGTGGCTTCCGAACTCACGCATCCGCGCATCGTCCTTCAAGCCCTTCCGCATGGCCTCAAGCATCCGCGTTCCCACACGCTGCTCAATAGTGTTTGAAATCACCGGATCCCATGCTACTTTCTGCGCGTTGTAAATGGGCTCAGCCATAGCCGTGTAGAGAGAGGCTGAGCGGAGAAGATGGTTGACTTCCTCGGTGGCACCGGTGAGATACAGCGGTTGCGTTGCCCCCGTTCTCTCGATAGTCATAGAATGATCGGGAGCTGCGCGTATCATGTTTTCCTGCATCCGGCTTTCAGCTATCAGCTCTTCCACGCTCTTACCTTGAGCCTGCCTCCATACACGCTTACGCCAGTAGTCTTGAAGAACTTCCATAGGGTAGCCGTGCATCCGCTCGTACACGGCATTCATGGCCTCCCCGGTTTTCTTTGTGAGGTCTTGAATGAGCCCGATGTACTCTTTCTCCTGCGGGGTCACACTATCGACAATCTGTTGCCACTCCACTTCACTGAGCTTCTGCGGCACAAAGGATTGTTTCTTTGGCCCATAGGGGAAGATGTAGCCCTTAATAAGCGACTGTCTGTTGTTCTCATTCTGCCAATGCATGTACACAGACATTGCGGTGTCGCGCCGCATCTCGATTGCTGAACGGGTTCCATCCGAGCGGGTGAATGCCACGTCATATTTCTCGTTTGCCCATTTGTTGATGTTGATCTTGTTCTGTGTACTCCAATCAAGGAAAGGCTGTTTCCAATCACGTTCAAGTCCAAGACGGGAACTCTCCGATCCAAGTACGTCTTTCATGAACTGAAAAACCTTGCCGCGCTCGCCCAGCTTGTCAATTGCGGACCATAGCATGTCTTGATGCCCGAGGGCAGAGAACAAATCCCATATCTTCGGTAGCCTTTCGGCAAGGCGTTCTTTGAACTGAGGAAACTCCCGGATGGTGTCTCCCACCACAGCGTCATGGCCTTTCACAAATTGGTCAAATTGCTGGCGGGCTTCAGCAAGGGCTATCACCTGATCTCCCCGGCGAAGCGACTGACCATACTGTTCAAGATGTTTCAAGTGCATAAGACCGTCCCTGACGTTTTGCAGTTCTTCGCGCGTAAGGTCGCGCCAGTTTCTCTTTTCAAGATCGCGTATGCGCTGAAGGTCACGCGCGGGGAAAGCATGATCGGGGTGAGCCTGTATCTCATCGGCAAGAGTCGCAAGTCCTTCCATGGTCTTCTGAGTATGGCGCACCGCTGAGAAGTCACTCAGAATGGACTCGGCAATCTGTTTCACGGGAATCTTTACCGTTTCACTCCCGCCTTCAATTGACCGGTCATATGTGATTTCAGTCGGCCACTTGTACCCTCTAAGTCCATTGAGATCCGCAATGTTCTTCCTGACACTGACCTTTGCCTTTTCGGTGATCTTATATGTCAAGAGATGAGAGCGGCCTTCCGTGATTGCCTTTTCAACTCGATTTCGTGCGGTCTCCCGTTGTGTCCTCAGTTTTTCAAGAGTCGCCTGCTCTCGATCTGTGAGCTTGGCTACCTTGCTCTGCAATCCCTCGATCTCCACGTTGAGGTTCTTGATTTCCGGGTCTTGAAGGTCGCGCTGCTCTACGGATTGAGTCTCACGGTCAAGTTGCTCGCCTTCCTTCTCACTCAAGCGCAGAACATCACCCACAAGGGGATTCTCCGGAGTGACTTCCGCAAGACGTTCGGGTTCCAGTACAACCTGCCGCTTCAAGTCCGCCGCGTTTGTTTCTTCTCTCTGTAGTTTTTCTTCTATCGCCGCTTTCTCTTCGGGCTTAGCTGTCTTCAACTGCTCGCGCAGACTCTTGAGATTTTCAACGGACCGCGCCGCTTCCTCTCCCAAAGCAGTCTTTCTCTCCGCGATACTCTGCCGCGCTTCTTTGGTGAGCTCAACTTTCTGCTGTGCGTCGGCAAGTTGCAATTCAGGATTATCTTGCTTGATGGCATCTCGGACGACTTTTGAAAGAATGTCTTCAGTGGCAAGCCTTCGATTCTCTCCCATCACACCGGGCATGGCCATGATGCCGCCTATAGTCCCCTGAACGCCTGCCGCTGTGATCCACTGAGATAAAATCTCTTTCACCCCGGCATGTGTAAGAGTTGTACCGTCCACACGATTGCTTAGTTCCTTCGCGCTTTCCTCGATCACCGTGGAAGCTACGCCATTGGCAAGACCGTATGCAGCTTGTTCTGTAGCCGCTGTTCCCCACCGGAGTACCGTGTTTGCAATAACCGCCCCTACCTTGCCGTTGAGTAATGCTTTCTGCGCGCCTTCGATGAGAGCGCCCTCGGTGATCTGTTTCACGCCCGGGAGCCTTCCGATCTGGACAAAATTAAGTGCTGTGACTATAGCTCCCAGAGAACCAACAGCCACACGCCGTATCGTTGGATTCATAGGATGGCCCTGCTCATCTTTGAAACTGAGCAAAGCACGATTTAGAGAACCCATGAGCTGACCGAAGTATTCTTTTGCGGCGGGATATTCTCCTATCAATCCACCTACCGCACTTCCCGTCGGCCCCATGATAAGCATCCCTATCCCCGCTCCAACCTGACCACCGATCATCCCTTCGAGACCAGCTTTCAATTGGAATCCAAGCCCGACAAGAGTATCAATTACTCCTTTAGGGAATGCTGCTATTTGCTTTTCGGGTGAGGGAAGTGACTTGCCAAGCTCATCCATCTGCTTTTTTGCTTCCTCATCTCCCAGGTATTCACGTGCCGCAAGTTGATTCATCTGGCGTTCGATAGGAATAGCCTTGATGGTGTTTGAAAACTTCTCCCATACAGAAGCAGGTTTTTCGATCTTGCCATACAAGTGTTCAGAAAGCGCATCTGAGTTCTCGTAGAAAAATGAAGGTGAAATCCCGGTAGCCTCCGAAAAATGTCCGGCAAGATTGAGCCTCGCCTGTACTTGCGGAGGATCAGGTGAATTCTGAGAGAGTATCGCACGTACTTTTTCAGGATTAGATGGAGGGGGTTCGGGATTAAAGTCGGGAGGGGGGGCGGGATTGAAATCTACATTGTCTGCCATTTTTTACCATCCCACCAAAGAATAGATCCCGACTTAGAAACCTGATATGTCTTTCCATCCGAACCGTTATAATAGGTAGTTCCATTTGCGATCTGAGTTCCCAATATTGATATGTTCTTCAACTTACTTACTAATTGTTGAGGATAAGAAGGAGTCTGAGGACCGAAAGGGAATCCCTCCAACCCGCCTGGTGTTAAGGGAAGTGTCTCCCCCGCTGCTACCGCAGACATTGCCTGACGCCGTGCGGTGTAGTAGGAATCGAGATTCTTCAAGACTTTGTTGACGGCCTGGTTCTTGTAGAATTGCGCTTGGCTTGAAAGTTCCTTATCAGTAGCGTCCATATTGTCAGCGGCCCATGAGCGATAGTATCCGAGAGCTGTCTGCATTCCTTTGATGTCTTCAGGAGTCATGTTCTTCGGGTCAGTCTTGAAAACCTCTTCATATGCTTTCACACGTGCCTTCACCCGTGGGCTCACCGCCGCAAGTACCTGCTTGTATTGGGTTGCGCTTATTTCATGTTTCGCCATCAAGTCCCGTGCGTTATCTATGATGACAGATTGATCTATGTTCTCGTTTGTGGAGTCGGCAAGAAGACCATCAAAAACAGAATTGTCTTTCTCTGCCGCCTTTTTGTCTGCTCTTAGTGATCGTATTTCACTTTCATAATATCCCGCCCACTTCCTGTCGCGCTCCCCTTTCTCCTTCCCCACCCATTTTCCGCGTGACTGTTCGATGATCGCCTTGAACTCAGGCAAGCCTGCATCTCCCAGCATTACCTTCGAATACACATCCCCGAGAGGAGCTTCCAATTTGTCGTTAGTCCGCTTGTCCTCAGAATCCTGAACAGTTTCAAGATGCGTGACACGAGTATCTATTTGCTCGACTTCCACGTCTGAAAGTCCCAAAGTATTTTTGGGGTCGGCAAGAAAGTCATGTGCTGCCTGAAAGTTTGGCAAGCCATCGGCGGTTTTTTGACGGATGAGAGCGAATGCACCATGAGTCGCCGCAGCTTGGTCTATCTTGTGGTCCCAGTCTTTGTAGTTAGCCTCTGCCGTCGCCTTATCTACGAGATTGCTTCTCACCAATGGATCTTGAAGAACTCTAAGTTTCGCTTTTCCTTCATCAGCGGACAGGGTACCCGACACAACGGACTGCATCGTATCGTTGATGCTCTTGTTCGCAGTCCCGATTGTCTCGTTGGCACGGCCATTCCACTGTGCCTGGCCTACCTTCTCCATCAGGGTATCACGCTGACTCATCCACCACTGCTGAAGGGCCTGCTTGGCATGGCCGTTCGTGGCCATCTTGTCGATTATCTGGTTCTGCTCATCGATGAACTTCGCACCCTTTTCCTGATAACTCTTCCAGTCGGGATCACTTTGAAGATTAAGAGAGAAGTCGTTTACACTTCGGCGTAGACTTTCCTGCACGTTGTTGAACTGCGTCGTTGCCTCTGCCGCGTACAGTTTATCGGCTATCGTGAAAAAGAGATCGGTGACGGCGTTGCCCGCCTCCATGATTGCGCTGGGTGAGGGGCGGAAGTCACTCATCAGTAGTAATACGGCTGACCACTAGCCGTCTCCCAGGAAGACCCGCCGCTTGCACCCGCAGCTCCGCCCATGGCCGATGTGGGATTCCAGAACTTTGAAATCGCCGCAGTGCCCCACTGGACCGTGCTGGTGAATTGAGAAAGCCAGATATTTGATTCCGTCGTCTGAAGCTGCTGATTTATCCCCAATGTCTGATTCGAAAGATTCAAGAGCCCCGCATTGTAAGAGGCGAGATTCATTTCAACTTGTGATTTGTCGAGAAGGGTCTGCTGAGTTTCTGCGGCTCCTATGATATGTTCTCCGGCTTGTTTCTGTGTGGCGAGTTTGATACCTGCCGTACCCTGGCCCGTTTTTATTCCACGGGCGGCAAATGATGCGCTGATAGAACCTTCAGCAGACAACTCCTGTTCCTTCAGTCCGAGAATCTGCTCAAGAGACTGCTGCTCGTAAGCCACCTGCGCAAGATTGGCAGCCCGCGCCCTCTCCTGAATTATGTCCGTGCCATAAGGGACGGTTTGCGGACCGGTCCCGCCGGGCGCATTTCCTCCGGCCGCCGATACATCTGGAAGGGTGGTCGTACTTCCCGCCGTGGGAACTCCCTGCCCGCCGGGTGCCACCTGCCCCAATTGCTCGGCAGCTTGTTTTTGTGCGACTTGGCTTGCCTCGTTGGCAGCAACAAGGTTTGTCGCACCCATCACAGATAAGCCGAGAGACCAACCACCAGTTACAGGCGCGAGTACAACCCCCGCGACAACTTCTACGATGTCAAGTACTTGGCCCATCTTCTCTTACCCATGCATAAAGCACCTGGTCTTGACCATGCGGGCCGTATTTCCTCATCACCCCCTCGCGCTTCATCCCCATCCATTCAAGGTACTTATGATCCTGTCCCCACTGTCCAGGAGCAAGAGCCTGTAGACGGTCAAGATGATGCTGTTCAATCCAGCGATGCATCTGCGCCTTCAGTTCTTTGTGTACATGCGGCCCCGCTCGTTTTGAGACCCGAAGCCATATCGACCCCGACCCCTCGCAAATGATCCTTATCCCCCCACAGGCAATGGCCTCTCCGTCAATGAGAGTAAGACATGGGCCCGCCTCTTTCGATTTCTTCCCGAGTTCCAATAGATCAAGCCCTTCTTGCTCACTCATCACATGCTCATTCACATCCATCACAAATAGCATGTGTTCAGGCTCGAAAGGAACAAAGTGCATCATCCCGCATCCTCCTCATCCGCCACGTCGGGCACTATGGCAGTGATGGAACAGGAAAGGGGAAGATCGCTGTACACTGTCAAGAACGCGTCCTCGCGCAGAGCTTCGAGAATCGAGCTCCTGCAATATCCAGAATAGGGGATGGGGTTCTTTGCCGAGGGATGAGTTGAATCTATCACCACTCCACCGATCCCGGAGTCTCCCATCCTCACGGTTGACAGCGGGGAAAGACCCCCCGCGTTCGGCGCGGTGAACTGGCCGCACTTGAAATACAACGTATTCAAGACGCGGAAGCGTGCTTTGGGGACGCTCTTTTTTTTCAACTGGCTTGTCCCCGACTGAGACGGGGGGACAAGTGGCATGGTGGTCATCGTGGAAGTGTAGTTCAGCCCCGCCACCGCATAGTTGGCGCTCACCCCGCCGGGCAGCGTGAGAACGCCCCCTGCGGGGACGGCGGTCCCGATATACACTCCATCGGCAACTACTTCCAGCGTCCTGCCGTTAAGCCCTGTGTCCACGGTCATTGTCGTGAAGGCGACTGCATTGTACCTGTAGGTTGCGCAGTCGGAGAATATCGCCTGTCGTTGGTCCGTCCAGAAGGGAGTGGCCACCTGTTCGATGAATACGCTTGCCCCACGTTGGACGCAAAGGTATACAATGTCCCGGTCGGTAAGACCCTGGAAGTCCGTCCCAGGGACTACGCACACGCTCAACACGGTCCCCGTTGTCACGAAGTTCCACCATGCCAATGTGCCATAGGCCATGTCGTAGTGGAGCACTCCCAGCGTTCCATCTGTGCGAAGGAACCAAAGCAAGTTGTCCGGGGCACGCTGGATATCATAGGCCGTGATGGGATTGTTGAGAAACATCTGGTCAGAGAAGAAGTTGAGATTTTGCGGAGGCACATAGGGGATGTAGACGCTTTGCCACTGCAATTTGTAGACACGTCGCGCGAGCCGCTGAACAAAAATCACGCCCCCTGCCATGGCGGTAGGAGGGATCGGAGAATCCCCTATGTTTGAAATCTGCGATGCCTGGATGGTGTTGGGGTTTGCGGTGCCCGGGATTATCCATTCCCCCGATGCGCTGCCCACCAGTATGTCCTGGACATTTCTTAACCAGTAAACCTCATCATCGGTTTCCGAATTAAGAGTGTAGTCCCCGGCATCCTCATCATTCACCTGGTCTTGGAAAGATGGTGTAGGAATGAAGGTGGGTGGTGTCGTAGTGGGAGTGCCGTCGGCGTTTGTCTGCATGACGGGAACGGAGAACGTGGACACATCACTCCACGCCATCCCTACTGCCGTATGGTTGGCATCCGAGGCATCCCAGATACCCACGATGCTTTCCCATACTTCTTGGGGACCGGCGGCTGTATTGCCAAGCCACAACCGCTGAGAGATCACAGCGCAAGCCCGGGGGTAATTCCCCGCCGAACCGAACACCCTAGGCTGTAACGTGAGAGTAAATGTACCCGCGCCCGCCCCGACTCCTGCATTTGCACTCATCGTCACTGTATAGACGAGGGGGTTTGTTCCTGTCGTGGGCACGATGGTCTCGATGTATGTTCCCGCTACGATGCCCGGTCCCGTGAGAAACCATGTGGCCTCTGCGGGCAGGAGGTTGGTATTTGCATCGGGAATGGTAGCGGCCCCATTTGTACTTGTGCCTGTGAATGTGAGTGTCTGCGTGGGGAAAGTGAGCCCCGCAAGATCGAAAGTATCGGGTGTGACCCAATGGATACGCGCGGGGGCGTGATTCTGATTGGTGATAAAAAGATCGGGAAAGAACGGATAAAACTGGAGGTTGGATATTTCTGCGGCGGTGTAGGTAGTGACGATATTAGCACCCGCCCCCATCCAAACGCCATTTTTCCAAACCCGCACAAGGAGATTCGTAAACTCGAAGACGTACACCGTGCCCTGTGAGATGACAAACGGGACGAGTCGAGCCGCGACATCTCCCTGCGTGTGACCCAGAACGAGTGTGCCCGGCCGTTTGTAGAACCCCCCCTGCTGCTTGGGGACCATGTTCGACATGACCGAGGCACCTTTTCGATAAACCGGTTGTTCGTCTTGTCCCCAGAGCCAGGATGAAAGCTCGCCCGCGGTGAAGTCGGATATCAGGACGCTACTGACCATCTACCAGCCCCCGACGTATCGACTTCTCGAAGACCACCATTCCTTGCCCGAATCCGGTAGATCGTCCTCCACGTCAAGCGCATTCCGCCCCTTTGCCCGGGAGATGAGCGCACCGTACTCCGCTTGATAGGGCGCAGCTATCCCGCTTATTTGCCCCGTCGCCGCCGGGATCATCTTGCTTGCCAGCCGTATCACCAGGGCATCGGTAAAGAGGGGTTCCGTCCACGCGAAACCGATGGGGATTTCCTTGATGTACTTCACATTCGGGTTCCCGCTCTCGGGTGTCAAGTCGGTGTAGTACATGTCTTCATGGATGAAAGGTGCCTTGATGATGTGCAGGTACTTCAGTGGATAAGTGACGATCCACTGGGGGTCGACCGCATAGAGAAAGCAAGTGAAAAGAAGGTCGGTGGGGATGTTGTAAGCGTAGATGTAGCCCGTGATGTTGGGGGCGGTGGTGTTCAGCACGAGCACCGCGCGTTTCACCGCGAAGCCCCACTCGTTCATCCGCAGTTCCTCGTTGCGCGTTGACTGATATTCAAGGGCCGCCCATGCCTCCCACTTAGCATTACCCGTCCCCGTCCCATCCACAGAAGTCACCACGTCATAGGGTTGGCCGATGCGAGAGAGGGCTTTGTTCACGATCATCACGTCAGTCAGGGAGAACACCGGTGCCTCCTAAAGAGGGGCGAGCTGAGAGCCCGCCCCATTCATTGACTAGTAGGTATCAATCCAGGCGTGTATCGTCCCCGCCGTAAACGGACCGCCGCCCACGGTGTAGTACACGCGCAGGTACCTTCCCAGTTTCCCGGTCGGTCCGTTTCCCGAGATAGGAATCGAACCTTTGAGAATGAGAAGCCCGGCCTGCTGCAACATGGTAAACGTCTGCGCTACGCCATTGTTGAGCTCCGAATTGACCCATGTGGTTCCATCATTGGATTCCTGAAGCGCCGCGGTGAGTGTTGAACCCACCGGCCCCGCAAAGGGAATGCCGACGCTCACAACCATCGGGAACTTCTTGACTGCTTCTGAAAGAGCATCCTCTCCTCCGGTGTCAAGAACTCCCGCCGCAAACGACCCGAAACCCGTCCGAGGGTTGTTGGAGGCCGCCGATACGGTGATGGCCTGATTGTCCGAAAATACTGTTGCATCATCACGCATTGCGATCTCCTTTAGCTTGCCACCGGCTCGTACTGAGTCGTGGGCGTGGTGTACGCGACACCGGTGAACGGGTTGATGTCCCCTGCGACGAAGTTCAGAGGCAGGATGCGCTCACACAACTTCACGGGTACTCCGTGACAGTGAAGCACTCTGCGTCCCCATGCCTCTTCCATCCCCAGCCACACGTTCTGCTTGCGTTCCAATGCGACATTCATCTGCGTCCACACTGAACGCGGAGCATAGCTGACCACCCCGTCCAGTCCGCCGGGGAACTGTGAGTAAGCGGTGATCTGCCCCGCCGCATCGTTGGCCTGCGCACCAGGGAAGAGCGCCGGGTTCGGCGTTCCCCACGTGGCAACCGTGTCGATGTTGGCAAGGCGCTGCATGTAGCGCGGATCCTCCACCACCAGGCCGAAGCGGATCATGTAGGTAGTGACCATGGCCCAGAAGTATTGAGGAGGCGTCTGAAGATCAGGCACAAGCTGCTTGCCGCCATCGGTGATGGAGATGAATCCCCGGCCTCCGCGCGGATAGACGAAGTAGCAGGCCCCGGGTCCCCACTTCATGCTGTACGTCGAGGACTGCCCGGTGTTCACTCCCGAGATACGTCCGCCGTTGTCGGTAACGCTTGGCCCCATCTGCCCGCCCGATGCGAGGAGAGGGAATTGCGTCCACAATCCGTCGATCTGCCGGGGGAACATAGAGCTGTTCCCATACAGAGACCGGTCGTGGACCGTGTTCTTGATTCCTGAGACGGTGAGCATTTCCTGCGCTGCGCGCCACGCCTGCGGGTCGCGCTTGGTCGCAAGTATCTCCACGTCTATCTTGGTGTTGACGGCGACACCCTGAAGGGTGATCGTCACGGGCTTCAAGACAGGATTCTCCCAGTTGTATCCAAGGTTCACCTGAACATCGGTTCCATGCGGCTTGGAAAGAACCTGGTTGAAGTGGTGACTGTTGAAGTCATCGCTTTCAAACCATGCTCCCTCTTCCAGCATGGGAGTTTCAAAGGAGATTGTGTCTACGACAGCCAGTTGTCTTCCGTCAGCTCCGATACTTTTGGCCACTTCCAGCATTGTGTACTGGGTGCCAAATCCCGAAGCCATAGGGGTACTCCCCCCAGCGGATTATTCTGCCTTCACTCTGAGCCTTGGGTCCTTCTCCATGTCGGGGAAAGTGAGCGCATAGCCGTGAGGGGTCTTAGGCATGTTGGGTCTTACCTGTGCCCCATTCCCACTCCCGCCCGCGCCGGTCACGATGCTGTCAACGTCCATCCTCTTCCCGACCTCTATCAACATTTTGTTGACTCTCGGGTCGTTGTCGAAGGTGAGTCCGTTAGGCAGCCGTGCCTGTTTGAAAGCATCGACAAGCTCCTGCCCGCCAAAGCGTGCGATTGCGGCATCCCGCAGTTGCATCATCTTGGGCAGTTCATCCTTGTACTCGGCGGTCAACGTCTCCACCGCGGCTTTCGCTGCGGCGGCGCGGGAAGCCTCGTCGGCTTTCTGCCGTGCGGCTGTCGCGGCCGTGAATCTCTGTGCCTGAGTATTGTTCCAGTCCTCGAATATGGCTTTCGCCGTATCGTTCGAAACACCAGCATCCCACATCTTCTGACGGAACCATGCTTCCAGACTCGGGTCGTAAGGCAATCCGTTGGGTAAATTCGAAGGTTTGTTGAAAGCATATCCGTCTGGTCTGTCTGGTCGGCCGATTGCTTTGTAGAATCGGTCCCATGCTTCCCTCGGTGCGTTCTTGTCGGGTACCGTAACTCGGTCCTTGAGGTCAGATGACGTGGCCCACTCTCGATACATATCCGAGAGGCCCTTGGGAAGTTTTTCAACAAACTTCGAGTCCTTAGATATCCTCGATTGGAGGTCCGCCATCGCTTCCTTCTCAAACTGGCCCGTGTATCCGGGGAGCGACGCCTTGGATGGTTCTGCCGAGCCCGGCTGCGCAGCAACGCTGGCAGGAGCTACTTCTGAAACAGGTAATGCCATTGCATCAGCCATTGTTATTTCCTTCTCCTAAAGATAGCATACAAGTCAAGTCTCATTCTACACCTCACCTTCCCTTGCGTATTCGATGACGAATGTTAGCTTTTCGAGATTCTTTAGCCCGAGAGACGGAGCTGCGCGCATCTCTGCGAGTATTTCCATCGCTGCGTTGTGCCGTTCTACGTCTCCTGAGCTTTCCAGCTTCCCCCAGAGTTTCAGCTTTGCCATCAGGTACCCGAACGCCTGCATCGCTATCTCCGGAGATGCCCTGCCCAGAAACGTTGACACCAACTCCGGTCCCATTGATTCTACCGGCTTCTTGAACGGGTTCACTTAGCACCTCCTGTGCGAATGGAAGAAAATCTTTAGCTGGTCTTATACGAACGGATGCACCATCGAGAGTAGAAACCAGATAATCACCGGGCACAAAGTTCTCACGGCCCACCGTCGTTCGAATATAAAATGCGCCGTCGATGCTCCCAGTGTCGCAGTCCCAATCAACGCCTTCCTTATCGCGGACAGTGAGCTTCTTGGCTTCCACCATGTACCCATGGAAGAGGTATCTCACTGCTGGCCTCCCTGACCACCCATTAGTTTCTCACCGGGACTTCCAGGTTCAGGAGCGCCTTGAACTTGTTTGTACCCACCCGCAAGTCTCTCAAGTTGCTGCATCCTCTGTTCCTGCTGAATCTGCTGTAGCTTGGCTTGACGGATCTTGATGAGCGTATCGGGGTCTTGGTCGATTTTTGAAGGCGCGCCGTCCGCTTCGAAGAGGTAGTCATACAATTCATCTGCCTTCATCTTGTCCTTAAGCTCAGGCCACACGTCAATAAGCGGTCTATCCCCGATGAGTCTCAAAAGGAAAGGATTAATTCCCTGCATCTGCAAGTAGCGTTTGATGGCCACAGCAATCGGCCCCAAGAACTCGAAGTACGTGCTGGGGTCATACGCAAGGATTGACGGCGGCGGAGGGGGTAGTCTACCGTTTGCGAAAAGCACTTGAAGCGTAGAACGGATCATGGGGATCAAAAGCTCTGACTGCCCAGGCCCTACTATCGGGATGAGCGCTGCTGCCTTTTCACCCTGGATCTCCGCGATCTGCATCTGGTTCATCCGGGAAGTCATCTGGGTAAGGTAGCTCAAAAGTTGGAATGTCTTCGCCTTAAACTTCTCCCGCAGCTCCTCTCGCATCTTCATCACTTGGTCCACGCCGATGGGGTACTCTTTCCCCGCACCGTGAAATAGTTCTGTAGGTGCTGGCTCTCCTGCTTGCAACCATGTGATTCCCCACGGACTTATTTTGATCTTGTTCTTCAGTGATTCCTGCGCAACAAGAGGCTTCATTACTGCCAACTGCGCGGCGTCCATCAGGTAATGAACCGCCGAGTTTACCGATGCTGCCTCGAAGATGCTGTCCATCGCCGGGCCACGCCCGTAATCTTCCTGGGAGTTTCGGCGGAAGCACCACGTGGAAAGCGGCCAATCGTCAAAGCCACTCTTGCGCAAAATGAGTTTTTCATTTTCCAGCACATATACCGAAGCGACACGCTTGTTCTCGCTCGTCCACTTGCGCGTATCTCTCTCAGTATTGAGGTACAGAGAATGGATGACCATCCTGCGCTGGAAAGGATTTTTCTCGATCTCCTGGCGCAGTTTGTAGTCAAGCCGCTCAAGACCGAACTTTTCATCAATCTGGCGGTTCTGCATGGGGAACTTTCTATGCCAGAGGTTGATTTCTCCATTGTCATCCCGGGCGACGAATATCTCCCTGTTGTGGTGCGCCTGATAGGAAAGCTTATGAGAAAAGGGGAGCCAAATAGGCTTGGCCATCGTTGCGATTCCGAAGAATACTCCGTCCTGGCAAGCCTCGTTGTACTGGCTATAGAAGTTGCTGTTTGCCATCTCGATAGCGGCGAGCTCCTGGACTTCATCAATCCACTGCCGGGCCATGTAGTCCTTCTGGGCCAGTTTGTTCTGAAAGTGGATAGCCCACCACACAAGCCCCGCGCTTGCCGTTTGCCCTTGTAATCCATCCGCGAAGTCCTGCCCCGCGCTGGAACAAGTCTGGTCGTAAACTTCGGCTCCCAGCTTCTCACCCGGCATCATCCCCCGGCGTGACCCAAGATCCCACACCGCCCGCCGTGGGGTGATTATTTCATCCACGAGGTTCCAAAAGGCATCGATCAGAGACCGCTCATCTTCGAGCTGGCCCTGACGTTTGACTATCTTCTCCGCAAGTTTCGCATCATCGCGCGACTGTTCGACGTAGGGCTGCTGAAAGGGAGTAGCTTCCGCATCATGCGTCGAGGTTTCAGGTGCCCTGGTTGCATAGGCGACAGACGACATGCCTTACCCCAGATTGAGCGCGACTTGGATGCGCTTGAAAAGTTGTTTCCAGTTTGGGTCGCCCGAGTACTTCGGATCTTTCATCTTCCCCGCTGACAGGTCGTATGCCTTTTGGTAGTCCCCCGAGGTATAAGCGTCCCGCACGGCCTTGTACTCATCGGTACCCGTGGTCGCGCTATCCATCGCGGAAGCTATTGGCGCTTCTGCCTTCACGTCCATTGCGCTTGCAGCGGTTTTATCTTGAACTGGTTGCGTGCCCGCCTCATCGCTAAACTTGTTGCCCTGCTCATCTTCGTAATGGTCGCCCACTTTCCGCAGCTTTTTCTTGGCCTGCGGTTGCACTGAGCCCATGATCGACTGTAAAGTCTCAGGCATCAGTTCACCCTCACCGTCGTACCGTCCTTGACGACTACCACCCCGCCGCACTTGGGATTCGTGCAGACTCCATACCCCTTGAACGGGGTGTACGGATCAGCGGTGAGATTCACCGTGACAGGGCCCCCGCACTTCAGACAGTTCATATATCACCTCCAAGAATTTTATCGCGGTCTCGCTGATTGTGTAAACACGCCCGCTCCCACTCGTGGAAGTGTTCAAAGCAAGCATACCGTCTCCGACCGTCGATGAACACAAACCGCGTCCCACGTTCCATGCACTTATAACACAGCTCCTTGCTTGATGGATTGAAGCCCGGGTCAGGCTTGTCGCGAGAGTGGATCAGATTAGCCAAAGGTGTGCAAAGCCTCAATCGAAACCCGCACGGCTTCAGAACGTTTGATAAGATCCTCAACGATCTCTCGCGTGATGTTCTGCGCAGACTCCACGTCCACCTGCCCGAACTGGTTTATCTTGATCTTCCCCGCGTAGGTCTTGGAAAGCATCTCGATTGCTACCTTGACCTCGTAGGCAAGCGCCTCGGCCTCAGAGTAGGCAAGAAATCCGTCGTTGCACTTCCACATCTGGATAGCTGTTGCCACGTTACCTCCCAAACCTCGAATCTATGCTCACCACCGCCTCGTTCCCTCCGCTGTACGCCTGCTGCAACGGCGCCCATGGGTCTATTATCTTCCTACTCTCCACTGTTTGTCTAACCTCTTTCACCATGGCCGGGTAGAACAGCGAAACCACAAGGTATTGTAACGCATCGTGCAAGTGTTCGAAGTTGTTCTCTTTCGGCTTCACCTTGAACACGTCAATACCCATCCTCGGGTTTTCCTCGTACACATATCCACCTTGAAACCCATTGATGAGCATGATACACGACGGGTCAATCAGTATGCCGTGGCGGCGCAAGAGCATCTCGTCCACTGAGTTGATTCTAAGGTCAAGCTCCTGCCGGGACGCTATCATGGTCACACCGCACATTTCTTTCTGCAATGTCGCGTTGCTAGTGAATCCACCTTTACCAGAGCTGAACTGATTGAACCCTGCGGGGTCGCAGTAGTGCGTGCAGACATTCCCGGGATATGCCTGTTCAAGACTGCTCATCACAGCCCGGGTAAAGTCAATGATGTTCATCCGCGCGTCGTGGTATTCCCTGAGTACTTGCAGTGACATCGACCCTACTACTTGGCCTACCACGCACGCAGGGAAGTTGCCCGAATTATCCCATCCCGCATAAAGCGGCGCACCATGTATCAACCCCGTGGCCGAATCCAATACCTTCATCCACATAAGCGGCGTCTCGCTCATGTGATCTTTCATCTCGAAGTTTCGATACACTCCTTTACCCTCCGGCTTCTTGCCAGGTTCCCCCTTGACCATCATTCGCACCATCTCGGGCGACTCTGGATAGTCTGCCTCTATGTCAGTCCAGTAACCTTCTCGCAGGTTCTCTTTGTTCTCGCCGCGTTCCTGCCAGAATCCAACGTAACGCTTCAGCGGTGCCTTCGCAGGTACTGGCCCCGGCGGCCGCTTGGGAACCAATACACGAGTATCGTATCTCCCTGTCTGCCAAATAGGATTGCCCTGCTCGTCCCGTTGCGGCTCTTGCAGAATCTTCGGACCCATCCAAAGGTAGTTGTAGTATATATGATGGTCTATCGTACACGGGTTTGATGTCTCGATCATGTAGGCAGGCACGTAGTCGCACGGTGAATCCTTGCGCTTGGGAAACCGACCGATACGCGCCTTGATAATGTTTTTAACATGGACATGAATCTCTATTGCCTCGTCAATCCACGCACCGGTAACCTCAAACGACCTGAACTTCTCTTCCGCGTCAGGTGTGTTGCAGGCACGGAACAGCAGCTCTACAACAAGCGGTGACTTGCAATGCTCACGGGCGGGCCAGTGGAGAGTGAGCGTCTTGTTGGTATAGTGCCAGTCGTGCTTGATGAACCAAGACACAGCAGTCTCGAAGTCTGTATCCATCAACTCGCCGTATGTCTTGCGGACGACAAACCATTTGGTGTGCGTTATCCCATACAGGTTGTAGATACGGCTGGGAAGGTTGAACCCTATCTGCCAGAGAGCTGTAGTAGTCTTAGCTGTCCCCATGGCACCGATAAGCGCAGATCGAGGGGCGTCACACCGATGGAAAGCTGCGACGGTAGGAGAAGCGGGCTTGTAGGTTATTACTTGCAAAAAGCCGGTCGCCTCAGTTAAGACTCACACAACAGACTAAACCGTGAACTTCGACAAGCACCCACCTACGCCAATGCCCACTACAACCGATGCGCAACAGATGGCCTATATAGAGCTCACACATCCTCCGCTCCATCTCGAATCTTCTTCCATCGCTCCTGCGCTGCCGCCGCTTCCGGCCCCTGGCCGTGCGGATCGTCCACGGTTGCCGTCGCAGGATCGGAATCCCAGCCCTCGGAACCTACCTCAATGACGATGACTTCAGTCTCCTCCTCATCCTGACGGCCCCACTCTTTGAGTCTGGCCCGGGCTATCTGAAGCCTTCTCCCGACCACCTTGTCTATTGCATTAACTCTGTGCTGCTTTACTAGACCCTTGACCTTCAGCATGTCATCAGCAAGGATCAAAGTATCCTCTGCCTTTTCACGCACGCCGTCGTTGTAGGAGTTGTACCATAGTTCCTTGAAATCAGGATCAGTATCTCTCCAAACGTAAATCGTATGTCTTTCCGGCATACCTTCAATCTGGCAGATTTTGGAGGCATTCAGACCATCACGCCGAAGCTCAATAATGGTCTGCTTGATCTCCTCTGGATAACCACCCCGGCCTGGATGCGTATTTCCTTTTGCCGCAATCTCAGCAGCCACCCGGTCTTCATTCTTGGCTTCCTTCGCACGGTCTGGGAGCTCCATATCTATATGGCGGTTACGTTTTAAGGTCTTAGAGTCCCTTTTACCTATAGCTTGACCGGGCTGGGGCTTGTTGGCCATACCTATCTACCCGGCTGGAAGGCTGCGACGCTTCTCGCACAAATCCACAGCCTCGTGCTGGCCACACCATCCATCGGGGGGCACTGGGGACCACGCTGAAAGAAATATAGGCTGTATCTGCTGAGTCTGCATCGGACCGGGCGCGGCTATCCTTCCTGAGCCCGGGGCTTGTGCCATCACCATGAAAGCCTTCGGTGAATAGCGACGACACTGCCCCATGGGATTTGGTTGTCCTGCATCGGGCGGCTTCCAGAAAAGACAATTGCTACAAAAAGAGTTGTTATTCATCTCTTCTCCTTGAATTATAATTCCCAATCATCAGTGTGCAAAGTGGCCTGAGACCGCCATAGTAACTTGCTTGATGATACCACTCCCCCACTTCCTCATCATTGAGTGCGTCCCGCCGCCTTTCATCCGGTCCGCATTCACACATGAACCGGCCCGGTACCCCTTCATTTTCACCACGCGGGCAGGGATGCGCCCTCCACCATGCGACACGATCTCGATAACTTTTCCCCTTAGTGGCGAGATGGTAGGTCATGCCCCGCCTCCCGGCTCGCGCATGGACTGACCTTTTACCAATCTCATCGTCTCGTCATGACATTCTGGCAAGCCGTGAGCAATACAGCGAGCGCCGTTTACGGTCTGCTCTTTTCCATATGTTCGGCAGCATACTTTCGTTTCGGAAATGCCAGCGGCCTCAGCCATCTGTTTATACATCGTGTCGAACTTGAAAATCGGTACTCGGTTCCTCACATCTTCTCTCCCTTGCGCTTACTCCGCTTGTCGGCAAACACGGCGCGGACAGTATCGCATTCATCGCAATGCCCCTTGAGGCACAACTCTGTCTCTTTGCATCCCTTGGCCTGTACATACGCCGCCTTAATGATCGCCTTTTCTGTCTTAGTCACGGCTTGTCCTCCTGGGCGACGACGGGACCGCACCCTGTCGTCTGCACATGCTGGCCGGTGCCGGTATATCCACATGCACACCGCTTCTGCGCGGGGGAGTTCTCATGCGGTTCAACCCGGACCTGTACTTGCTCATACAATGCCTTTACTCTTTCGATGACACTCTCCAGGACATAGGCTTCCGCTCCAAACATTTTCTGTTGATGGCTACCATCTTTCGATGCTTGGGCTTGCCTCTCACTGCAATCCATGAGACGGGCCAATTCCTTTAGGATTTTGTCTCGTTCATCTTTTCGTATTCGGTCCTCTCCCGCCTTGAGAATGGCCGATACTTCTGCAAGTTGTTTCCCACTTCGCCGTCCACCCATGAGAACATTGATATGATCCTTCTGTTCATCCTGAGAAAGCGGCCTACTGAAACCGTGGCCGAGTATCAGTTCTTTCGCCATTTCATCCTCCCTACCCTGTAAGAACCCTTACCGCTCACTCTTTCCCCCCGGCCTTGCGCTTGCTCCGTCTGTCAGCAAGGACGGCGCCAATCAATTTATCCCGAGTCATAAAAATTGCCCCGGGTCGGCCCCAATGTTTGGCCACCTCCCAATACCGTTCCTCCCACCATGCATACGCCGCCTTAATGATCGCCTTTTCTGTCTTAGTCACGGCTTGTCCTCCTGGGCGACGACGGGACCGCACCAATAATCTCTTTTCCATCTCCCCTTCCCTTCATCCCAATGCCATAGCCCTGCCCTATCTCTTAATTCGTGCGTAACCGGATTGTATAGTCCGCATTCCGTACACCGCTTCCCCACTGGCGGCGCGGGGGGATCAGCAAGCGTTGGAAGGTCGATCCCGTGCTCGTTTGCGATTTGTTCGTTCTCACTTAGCACCGGCGCTAGCGGCGCGGCGGGAGTGGCCAGGGATTTGCCGCAAAACGGGCAATAACGAAATGTCTCGAATGGAGCGTTGCCTTTCACTGCGTCCTGCCGTTCCGACTGCCACCAGCCCTTAGGAAATATCCTCTGACAATTCTCACATGATTTCGTAGTTACACCATCACTCATCGTTCTTCTCCTTCTCCGGCGGCAATGATCGCGCGGAGCTTCACGGCAAGTCGTTGTGCCTGATTTTGTAGGCCGCACTCGTAGGGAGACCCGTCCTTCGCACGCCTGCTTTCAAGTTCCTTCGCCAGCTGCTCCAGCGCCTCCCGCAGCCCCGTCTCGTTCGGGGGTTCGGGGGACTGGCGAACGAATCCAACAAGTTGCTCCAGCTCTGACATGGTGATGATATCTTCGACGCCATAGCCAGTCCCTATGCAGTCGGGATCGATTTGGGAATCGTAGAGGCGCATGCGGCCACGAATTGCTTCCTGCACCCTCTCGCTTGGCGCAGAGGCCAGGGCGCGCTCCGCTTCAGCATCTTCGAAACTGCGCTCATACAGATTGCCTTTCTTCTCTGACCACCAACGGTCAAAGTCGGCGTCTGACCATACTATTTCCCCAGAGCAGGCCCAACATAGGTTATGTTTACCCATTTGTATTTTCCTTCTCGGTGGGGGCGGCGGCTTTCGCTTCGGCCTCGGGATAGAGACGCTTCGCCTCAGCCTCTGCTTCTTCAATCAGTGGGAACCATGTCCCCCCTGTTGATTTATGTGAGGCAATCCACCGCACGCAAGCCACGAACGCTCCCCGCAGCCCCTCCGCCCTCTGCGCCTTCGGGAATGTACTCTTGTATTCTTCCAGCCTGAGACGCACCGTGGTATTTGCCTTGTCGTCGGAACAATCCCTACAGAGTCCCCACGTCAGCAACTCGCGGCATCTCATGCACCGCAACCCGCCAGCCTTCCCCTGTCCCTGTAGCCCGAGGAGGGCGACTTTAAGCGCTTCGGCGGTCTCGGCCCGGATGAACTCATGCAATAGATTAGCGGCGCCCTTCACACGCTCGGATTCCACAGCGGCGAGGTCAGCGAGGATATCAACGCCACGTTGACCGTAGCCGGGGATTTTCAACCAATCAACGCTTTTCATGGCTTACCCCCTTTTTCTCTTTCTCTTTCTCTTTTCTCCTTATCCACTCTTCTGTCCACGCTACAATCAGCGGTGCCATGCCCCCCCAAAAGCCCACAATGAGCGCTATCAAGCATCCCGCAAGCAGGGTCAACTTGAACACTACAAGCGGTTCTACTTGTTCCAGCTTGTGAAGATACAGAGCAAAAAGAGCATTGATGTCGTCACTTATCCAGTTCATCCCATCACCTTCTCTCTCCTGCCAACAATCTCCCATAGCGTTTTCTGTCCAACCGGTGCTTTGTCTGTTCGCGGCCTTGCCGGACAATCCCAACTTCCGCCCTTGGTTTTCCCCACTTCTCTCATCCCCGCCGCGCGCAAACTTGTCCCCTGTTCTTCGATGAGTGTGTAAGTGACAAGCCTTCTGTATCCCATGGACCGCGCCGCCCGCCACGCAGCTGCATAGAGCATCGAGGCCGCATTCTTTGTCCCGTCTGTACAACAGCGGGTAATCTCTGCGGTCCATCCGTTATCGAATCCCCGTGCCACAGGACGGCCAACAATCACTACACCCACAAGTTTGTCACCCTCCATCGCTCCTATCGAAAACTTATGTCCTTGCGGCGGCTGATGGTGCCGGTGATGGCCAACAACAAAAGCTTTAGCCTCAGCGAAACCAAGCGGACAAAGAGTCACGATACATCTCTCCTGCCATGCGCCGGGATTTTAAGCGTTGGTTTGTGATTGGGGTCTGCCTTACGAGAACGCCAAAAGTTTTTAAAATCCCGCCCTGTAAAAGCAAACAGGACACCCTTGACGATATGTTTAGGGCAATAGATATCCACCACGTGGAAACCTATCTCTTTCCCCGCTTTCATAAAGTCTACCCAGAGTTTATTGGTTTTTGATTGACTCATGACACCGTCTCCCTTCTCCCATGCTCCAAGCACGTCCAGTGACTGTACTTTGTCACGCTCACACACCTTCCCGCAGAGGTCACGCACCGGATACACTCTCTTCTCTTTCCCGGACTGTGACTTTTCCTCTTTTCACTTTTGATTCCGTTTTCTCCGGCATATATGCCAAACAACTTGGGCAGTAACTTCCTCTCACCACACGGCCGCATCCCGGAGAGAATCCTGCTAGCGTATAAAACGTGTCCCGATATTTGTAGAGCTGTTCTTTGACGGAATAGACCAAATCATCCTTTACCGTCTGAAAAACAGGAACACGCTCGCAGAACTTCATATATTTTCTGTCACCACGCAATCCACACAGCGAACAATTGATATAATCGCCTCGTACCTCGATATTCGTGCTCAAGCAATCAGGGCACTTATTTTCTGGCATACTTCTTATCCCCTCCCCTCTCCTGCGCCCGCGAGAACCAGTTGACTAGAAATCGGTGATAGTTCTGCTTTTTCTTATTGGGATTAGCTCTTAACCATGCTGATGCTTTTGCAAGTTCTGTCTCAATATCTAAGGCTGGATAAGCAGCAGCCCACGACTCAACCTGTTCATCACTTATGTTCCTGAAAATGCCAGTATCGAAAAGGTATTCTATCCTTCCCGAAGGGTATTGATACCCTTGCTCTTTTTCCTTTTCTATTTCCTTTTCCTTTTCCTTTTCTATTTCCTTTTCTTTAAGGGTATGACTACCCTTGCAGTACCCTTCCAATAACCCATGTTTTTCCAGAAGGGAAAGATAAGAGCGATGAGGAGCACAACTCTCTCTTAACTTTCCGTACTGAAAGGTTATGAAGTCGGTAACGTACCATTTGCCGTTACCCAATACCTTGATGTTTCCGTTGGTTTTATTAGGTAACGCCTCCCAATCAATCTTCTCACCTATCAGTCGTTCTGCCACAGAAAAAGCGGGGGGCCAAACTCCTACGGTGTCACAGCGGCACAGAATATAGTCGATAGCGCACCGCTCGGCGCATGTCAGCCCGACAAACCATTCCTTTCCCCATATCTCAGTGTCGCGGAAGCGTTTCCCCATCACGACTGGCCTTCAGAACTTGTCGTGGCGAGGGGCGGGCCGCCCCGCCCTGCCTCGTTATTTGATTTCACATTATTTACCGTCCTATGCCCTCCGGGTTTATTCTGGCGAATATAGGCAAAAACAGCGAACCTCAGAAAAGAGGGCCGATCTTTGAAATGGCGGGCCTTCCGGTAAGTATCGATCTCGGTTTCTTCGTCAATATCGGCTTTGAATGCCATCATGCTCACAGTACTATCCCTCCCTTGCTGTGGGCCTTTCCGTGGCATTTGGAACACAGTGTTACCAGATTTGAAAGTGTATCCGGTCCCCCAAGTCTCCTCCTCTTGATATGATGGGGAACCAATGAAGTATCGGAATTTCCGCAATGCTGACAAGTATAGTCGTCTCGATTCAGTGTAGCCTTTCTGACTGAATACCAGTTGGCTTGTCTCTCTACTTCCATCTTGAATGAAAGCATCGAATCCTTGCTCGTTTTTGCCTGTGGCACGGCCGGTTTGATAGGTTTAACCCCTGACAATCGCATCGGATTTTTGTCTGCATAGGCTTCCATGGCCAACGCAAGCATATTCCCCGGCGATCTGCCGGTGAGTTCTCCATATATTTTGGCCAGTTCCACGGCATCCCCTTCAACGGATATTCGCACCTTCATGCCTCTATTCATGCCGGTTCCCCTCCCCTATCTCCTCGCATTAGTCCCTACCTATCAAATCTATCTGCGCCGCCCTGCGCTTCTCATTTTTTGCCCACTCTCCTATCCCGATGCATGTATCAAGAAAGTTGGGTTCATACTCTTCTGGGGGTGCATGGAATACCAAGTAGCCGAGGTTCCCATGCCGACAATTGATACCGAAAGCAACGCGAATTCTGTCAAGAGTGATTCTGTCAGTCATGCTCCCCCCTCCGCGCCGTCCAGCAGCGCCCGATCTTGTCAGCGCCTACCTTGTCCTCTATCTTCTTTCGCCATACCCTGAGCCCCGAAAGGCCGTGATGGTACTGACAGAGTAGAATCCCGTTAGATGGTGCGTACTTTAGGTGAAGCCGGGAACGCTTGACTATGTGGTGACATTCAAGGGCACCATCGCAATAATAGCCTTGCCCTGGTTCATCACGATAATAAGTCCCTTCAAACGCGCACTTGCCTTCCCATTCCCTTCGCACCACGGCGCGCCACAAGTCTTGCAAGAGAGTATCGCTCACCCCCGCGGGCCAGCCCTTGCGCTTGCGGGTCTTGATACCCTGTTTGATCTTGCTCATGCGAGTAATTCCGGGTTCTCGTAGATGTTGCCGATGATTTCAAAGTCCCATGCACGGTCTTCGATGTCGCCACCGTGGCCATGACCATATTGGACGAATGATCCAATCTGCACGTCGTGCAGCGTGATCGGATATGCCAAACAAAACTGACCCGATTTGTATTCAACTTGAGACCTTTTGATTTCAGGGTTTGCTTTCTGCTTCTCGAATGCGGCATCGAGGATTGGTTTTTCATCAAGATTGTTCCACCACTGTCTCCAAGCGTGATAGTACTTATACTGGATCACGTCTCCCTCATATATCTCCTTGTCGTTTTTGTCCTTCAAACCGGTGTACTCGCACCAGTTCTCATATTGAAGTGTTCCCTGAGAAATTCTGCCGATTGCAAGATCAATCAAAGTAAGGTAATGCCACCACCAATGCGGCCGGTCCCACGCCCTGAACTTGATTTCTCTCATGCCCCTTCCCTCACGTGTATCGCCTCTTGTGTGCTCTCTATTAACCACGTCATTTCGTCTTTCGTGTAGAACATCGTAGATTTCCGAAGAAATTTGCGACCCCACAATGTACAAGGAACCATGGGCCACTTTGGTAAGTCGGGCTGGCCATGATATTCAACCGACACGCCAAATAGAATACAGAGAGTGTCTTTCGCTTCCACCTTGTTCAGTCCTTGTGCGGCCGCGTATTCATCGCGGAGAGCATGGAAAAGCTCAAATGCCTGCTGAGAAGCCGAACCTTCCTTGTATCCACACCTCGGACAAGTATCCACAAGACCACCCTCCCATCTGTCTAAAGAAGCGCGGCGCCGTACCTTTTCCGCACCATCAGTACCGAAGTGTGGGCTTGCCAACTGCTTCGTCGGGCTGGCCGCTGACCAGGAACATTCGACGGCCATTTACCGGATGCGTACAGGCGCAGTCTCATGAATTACTCGCCCCTGGGCGCCGCGCAAGTTTTCAAAGAAGGCGAGGGCTTGCTGTACTCGCGCATCGCGCTTTCCTGCCCCCGCCCCTCGCGGTCCATCCATGCGCCGCCACACGCCAAGCAACATACCTGCTTGGTACGGTACCGTGGAAGCCGCCACGGCTCGGCATCTCAGAGCGGATGCCCCAACGGGATTCAACCCCCGCACACCGTTCGTCAACGGTAAGCTACTGGTACCGTTTCGCCGGGGAGATCCGCTCAAAGAAGCGCGGGGAACGGGGCCGCATGGCTTAGCCAATATGAAGCCCTTTCGACGCATCCCCGCGCATAGACTGGCTAGGATCCTCTTGTACTTGGCGTCCACCAGATCACGGCCCTTCAGGCCCTCTACCTGGTCCAGCTCGCGGCACCCGGCGAGTCTGAAGGCGACGATAAGCGAGCTGCTGAGAGCAGCAGGGAGGGTGTGACCACCAGGCTACGCATACCTTATCTGTCTGCCATTGCAAGCGCAAGCAAGACCAACCAAGTTATCACCAGCATCACACAAACCACCACAATTTCGACATGATTGATTATAGAACTAAGCATCCTTCGCCTCCTCGCGCACCGGTTCGATATAGAACGTGTCTCCCGAATGCGGAGTACACCCGTCTGGGATCTCTCCCGTCGCCTTGATGAGCGCCTTGGTTTCGTCCTTCTTCACTTCTTCCTTGATACGCACACAATCATTCTTGCCGTGTTCTTTCAGCCACTTCACGGCGGCGACTTCATCAGACACTTCAAGACTGTTCGACTTCCTGAATCCGATCCGCGCAGAGGGAAGAATGATTGACCGAACCTTGCTGTCCTTCAATTCTTCTTTCGCAAACGGTTCAAGCAGTTGCTTCATGAATCCCGTGGTATTCTCATATTCCTTTATCGCGGCGGCCAACCATGCGTCTATTCTCGCGTGCCACTCCTTTGCCTGGGCCTGGAGTTCCGCCATTTTGCCGGTGGCGTCCATGGCCTTAGAGGCAGTCCAATTAGCGCGGGAGTAGTCGGTGACTTGGAAGAGTTCCTTGTTTACTATTTCTCCGCCATCGTAGAGAATGTCAGGTAAACTACTCATACTGCACCTGCTACTTTCGTCTCCAATTCATCCTTGAAGGCTTTGAGCTTGGTTATATACTCCTCGGGCGTGATGCCCTTGCTTTTCACCATATCCCGAAGATTGGTAAGTTGGTCCCGCGCCGCTGTAAGTGCATCGGCCCCGATCATGGAAGCAAGACGGCCTATGTCCGATTCGATAGCCTGACGGTTATCATTTGCTACGCTTGGTTTCCCCACGTCGAATGTCTTGACTGGCGCTTTCATTATCTCGCTTACCTTCGGCGCCATGCACCATCCCCTGATGCTATCTGCCTTGCTGTAGATCGATACAGAAGTAACACTTTTCGGTGCGTAGCCGTCTTTGATTTGCTCGCCAGAAACGTAGACTTCATTCAAGTCATAAAGGAATCGGCCCATACCGAACTTCACCGCAGCACGTTTCAAAGCATCAGAGAACCCGCCTTTGATGGATTCCACATCGGAGAAGCCCGCGCCGTCCTCTTTCCAAGTCCAACTCTCGAAGCCGTTGGCGTCGGCAGGCTTGGCATAGCGCACACCCAATCGGCAGATAAGGCCATGCTCTGAGCCATTCGTGATCTCCCGATATTCGTCCTGCCACCCATCCGGTGTTACCACTTCATCCAAGCGGTTCATAATTGCCCGCGCCGTGAGATAGGGAACCAGCACTGCCCACACCTTGCTGTCCTTCTTGCCGCACCGGGACGTGCGCCATTCAATATCTTCATCCGCAAAGGGCTTTTTAAGTTCATCCCATACGTTCATAGTTTCCTCCTCCAAAGTGGGGCGGGCGCACTCTACCTCTTTCCCGCCCCAAGCTCAGACAGATGCGCTCTTTCCCCGTTAGCCTCCTCAATAAGACTTTCAAAGCCGCCAACGACGGCTATCATTTCATCGCCTTGTAGGTCTCTTGCTTGTGATCCCGCTCGGCCTGGCCGTCCGCATCAGTAGGACGGTCCTCATCTCGCTCCGCTGCATCCTCCTCAACTTTTTTAATTCGTTGAAAGTCGGCGGGAAACTTTGCCATTACACTTTCGGTCTCCCGTTGCCAAATAGTCGAACCCATATAACTTTGGGGGAAATCGCCATGAAATAGCATGAGACCGTTGTACAAAAGCATCATGTCTAATTCCGAAAGATCGGTAAGGCGGAAGGGCCCCGGTCCATGTTCGCTCATCCCGCCGCCTCCTGTTCCTTGTTTCGGTAGTGCGGGCATACATGCCATTCCGATTCGTTCAGGCATTCAAAAACGTCGCGCTTACGTCCGATCAATTGGCAGAACTGGACACGTGTAACATTTCCGAATCCATCGTCATGGTCATAGAAGATATAGTCCGATCCTCCGAAATCGGCATAGTTAACACGCGTGTTTCCCTCTTTGGAAATCTCACTTTCAGACAAAACAAAAGGACACTTCATCCCGCCGCCTCCTTGGATTCCCGCTCGGCCAGTTCTAATACATCCTTGCGAAGTTGCTCCCGTTCCTTTTCTAACGCCGGGTCGTCAATCATGGCGAGCAGATCCTCGGCGGCGCACTCCTCCTCTTCGTCCATGTCGGCATGGCCGACGTTGTATTCCCTTTCGAGATTCGGCCAGTATTCATCTAAGGTTAGATACCGTTGTATGGCCTCCCCCTCATCCGGGAATCCAAGTGAGAGTTTGGCAAGATTCTCTGCGTCAGCTCTCGCCATCAATTCAAAAAGAGCCGTGAAGAATGAACCGGACCGTTTGCACTTCCAGTCACACAATCTTCTCTCTGCTTCTGTCATATCGTTTCTCCTTGCGCTTCCACGGTAGGAGGGCCGTCCTCTTGTATGGTGTAAGTGGTCATGGATTTCTCCTTACGGAGATAGTGACGCGATCAATAATGCAATCGGTCCCCACTGTTTGATGAAAGACTTCCCATGCATCTTGAATGTCATCGGGATTAGTTTGGTGAACGGCACCGATGATATGGCCACTTCCATTCTCTTCAAGACTCAAAATATAGGATTCATCAGACTGCCTTTTGATACGCCATGTTTGTCGCGTCTCTTTTGCGTCGGAGCTCGCCGTGGTCATGCTTTTCTCGCTTTCTCGATCATCGCAACAAGCCATTCGCTGTATTTCTTTTTCGCGGCGGCGTCGGCGGCGGCGGCGGCGGCGGCGTAGGCGGCGGCGTAGGCGGCGGCGTAGGCGGCGTCGGCGGCGGCGGCGGCGTTGGCGGCGGCGTAGGCGGCGTTGGCGGCGTAGGCGGCGTAGGCGGCGGCGTAGGCGGCGTAGGCGGCGTTGGCGGCGTCGGCGTCGGCGGCGGCGTAGGCGGCGTAGGCGG